>JAAUYD010022855.1_pt1 | contig 71078 bp, 57 predicted proteins | sample 7278101 | NCBI WGS metagenome assembly JAAUYD01 (sample SAMN14350128, study PRJNA611818) | marine sediment metagenome | isolation source: surface marine sediment (0.6m) | place: French Polynesia: Moorea | collected 2018-08
CGCAACAAGGAAGCTGCTTCTATCGAGTGGATGTTCAATCTGGACAAAGCAAGAGCAAAGCTCACTCGCGCGTATCCTGAACCGGTCTAAACTTCAGGAATGAGGTACTAGGTTTCCTTGCCATTCCAGAAGCTTCTCTCAATTCCAGCCAATTTTCATTTGTAGAGTCCTGACCCCTTCGCCGCTGAGCAAGATCCAGACCCCCTACGCCTTCTGTATTTTGGGTTAAATGGATAAGACCTCCGTCCCCTCTCTCTTTTCTTCGCGTCCCTGGGTGGGGAGAATTTTCTTGTAGAAGATTGTCGCGATACCACCTGCGATGTACATCGTGAAGGCGAAGCCGGCTGACACGATGAACATGTGGCTGTTGAAGTCGCCCATGTAGTCCTGGATAAGGATGGCGATGGTCATGCCCAGCACCACGTTGCGGATACCGATTTCCATGGAGATGGCGCGGGTTTGGTAGTTGCCGATGCCGAACAGTTTGGGAACGACGATACCGATAATAATACCTAAAGAAGTAAGCAGGAAGAGCATGACCCAAGCCATCGCACCGAAGTCTCTGGCGGTCTCTTTAAAGAGGTTGATGTTGCTGGCGACGCCGCCGATCATGATAGTCAGAACGGCGATGAGACCAATTATGGAGAAGATGGGAACCGAGCGTCTGGCAAAAGTCTCAAACTTCTTGCGGACCACCATGCCAATGATGAGGGGAAGAAGAACCGCCGCGAATATGGTCAACACGACCGTTTTGACGGGCATTTCAACGCCTTCGATATTGGTACAGTAGAGTGCCAGGAGTGCCGGTGTAAGGATGAGACATAGGAACGAGGCAGTCGAGGTGAGCGAAACCGAGAGCGCCACGTCCCCCTTGGCCAAGTGGGTCATGAGGTTAGAGGTGGCCCCACCGGGCGTGGACGTAACCAGGATCATACCCACAAAAATATAGGGAAATGTTTCCACATACCCCAGCGCATGTCCCAGTCCGAAAGCAACGAGCGGCATGATACCAAATTGGATGAGCGTCCCGACGATGATTCCCTTGGGACGTTTGAAAACGATTTTGAAGTCAGTGGGTGTCAGGGAGAATCCCATTCCGATCATCACACTAAACAGCATGACGCCGCAGGCGATGCCGAATATGAGGTCGAAGAATAGGCGTTTCGGCTTCTCGGAGAACCGGGCAAAAGTATAAGTCGTGCCCTCCATCTCTTTTTCCACCACATCCAGCTTGAAATCTTTCTTGCTGGCGACCACCTTGGCCAGACCGGCGTAATTGGAGGCCGCTTCCTTCTCGGTTTCGGAGAGATCTGTAGGAAGGGCGAGGACATATAGATCTCCATTAATATTTCGAACCAAATATACGTTTTGCTTTACGTTAACTTCCAGCCCGGTGCCTTTGTTCTTAATAAGGCGAAGGTGCCCTTGGAAGTCCACCTGAGTGGCCGAGGCCCAATCCACTGCCTGGGCCTCCTTGTTGAGCTTTTCGAAAAATTCGACATCACCCGGAGTGCGAGCCAGCTTGTTGAGCTTGGTATACAAGTCCTGTCCTGAGATTTTTTCCGCTTGGGCAGAGGTAAGCAGTGTAACGGCAATAAGACCTACCAGTAACCCGATTGCGGATCTGGTGATTTTACTTGAATGACGAATTTTTCTCATGAAAGACGCTCCCGTTTGGTTCTGAATAATTAATGGGGTCAGGACTCTACAATGCTCCAGTAATTCCACAAAATAATTAAATAATTTGGTGTTAATGGGGGTCTGGAACGCCCCGAGATCACGCGGCTTGACGGATGTCAGCGGTTTGCTGTTCGATCATCGCTTTCCAGAACGGAGTTAAGCCTCGCTCAGACATGATTGGCGCTAAATGTTTCAAAAGCGGTAAAAAGTCTAACAATCAGGTATTTGGGTAATCCTAGCGTCCAGCGAAACATATCTGCATAAATTCGCAAGGGGTTTGAAAAGTAGCGCGTCAGCTGTTTGAATGGGGCAGCCGCAGCACGATCTGCGGCGACTCCGTCGGGCCATTTGTTTCTCTTGGTGGAGCAACATTTCGGTCTCAATAACCCGCTGGCAGACGCGCCACTCTTTTCTTGTTTTCATAATATCGCGCGTCCTGCAAGCAGAAAGAAGGTGTGCATGGATGCAAGACTCAACCGCAGAATGATGGGGGCGATAGGCGTGCGGACCAAGGAAGCGCGCCTGGACCTAGTCACCGATCCTCGCTGGGTTCCTGGCACAAGGTCTCGCTGGGGTCAGAGAGGTTGACAATAGAAGCATTACCGTAGCCGTTTCCCATTGGATCGAAAACCAGAGAAGACTGGGCAGGGGCTTGGCCACGGCTTTTCCCCTTTGGACCGTGAGAACTGGAAAGAAATCATGGGCTGATCGCCCTTTTCCTCAAATTAACCTACCACCCTCAGGGGGGCCTCCTTTGCGTATTAATTTGAGTATCCTGATCCGTCTCGAGTTTCTGTTCTGCTTTCTTATCTTGCTGTAGAGCGTTTCGTGTCGATCAATCCAGACATCTCCATTGTAGACCGTTTCCAGCCGCGCTTTTGCCTGCTCGGCTCTCCTCTGAGCACCATCTCGATCCATCAAGACCCGACGCAATCCATCGGCCAGCGCGTCTGGATTCTCAGGTGGTACCAGGGTAGCCGTATTGCCCAACACCTCGGGTACGCCCCCTACCTGAGATGCGACGATGGGAACGCCCGCGGCCATGGCTTCGAAGAGGACAATGGGGGTGCCTTCGCTCCTCGACGGTAGGGCATATATGTCAAACGCTGGATACAAATGCGCTGCATTGTCTACCCCACCGTGAAAAAAGATTCGCTTTCCTCCATCGATACGGGTGGCCCGTTGTTCGAGAGCCGCCCGCTCACTACCGTCACCAATGATGGACAGCACAACTGGTAAATCAGATAGACGTGCTATCGCATTCAACAGCACATCACAGCCCTTGATCGGTATCAGACGCCCCACAAAGCCGACGACAAGCGCGTCTTCTGTCAGCCCCAACGTACGTCTCGCCTCCCTCCGATCTGAGGACGGCGGTTGCCCCATCCAGGCATTCGGAATGGTTTCCACAACATCCCTCGGCACACCCGCTTCATCCAACAGGGCCAGCAGTGGATTGGAAACCGAGATTACCGCGTCGAACCAGCGAAATACCCGGAACTGCACCCACTCGTAAAAATGGGTTGCCCCGCCCATGCGGCTGGAACCGTGCACCGTGGTCACTGTGGGGAAGCCCTGTAACCTGGCCGCGGTCGCATCCATGAGGTCAGACCGGTATCCGTGGGTGTGCACGATGTCCGGCTGATACTCTCGCAAAATCCGCCAGAGGCCACGCCAGTGACCAAGGTAGTCCCCGTGCTTTAGCCGTAGGCAGGTTGTCGGCACACCTGCATCGCGCAGGGGCATCAAAAAAGGGTGATCCTCCGAATCATTTTCTATGATCGCCACAACGTTGACTTCATGGCCACGGCGGTGTTGTCCAATGGCCAACCCCTGAACCACGCGCTCCAAGCCCCCTGCTAGATCAGGGACGGCCGTGTGAAGAATGCGAAGCGGGGCACTGGTCACGTCAGTTGCTATGACCATGGGCCATCTCCAGGAAGCGATGATGTTTGAGCCAAGCAACACTCAAACGGATTCCCTCGGCCATGTCAAACGAGGGTCTATAGCCCAGTATTTCTTGGGCTTTGGTCGTGGGGAGATCGAGGACCTTGGAATACAGGGTAAACTCCTGCGTCGTCGGTGTGCTGCGAATCGCCCCTTCGGCGCCCTTCATAATTTTTCGAGCGATTTCAGATCGCTGATACACGGTCATGATGGGCTTTTCAAAATTCGCCAGGATCATCTTGGCCGCTTTTCGCACTGGCATCATCACCGTTGCGCTGAGCTCAGAGGTGGTTCTGGTCGCCGGTCTCAAAGGCGGTAGCCCCATGCCGTTGTTCAACGCGTGAAAATACTGGCACCAGGTTGGCCGATCCGGACCGTTGACATTAAACGCCTCCCCCACTGCTGCATCGCTCTCAAGGGCGCGCACCGCTGCCTGTACCAAATCATCGACATAAACCAGGTTACAGGTACCCTGTGCCAGTTCATCTGCAATAAACCATCTCCCAGCAATCATTCGCTCTGCAGGTCCAACGGTCCAAAGCGCGCTAAACGGTCCGTAGACTATCGTCGGTCTGAGGATCGAGACGGCAAGACCGCGAGTCGCGGCCTCCTGAACCGCCTCTTCGGCCGCGATCTTGGTATCGCCATATTCCTTGCCGGTCTTCACACAGGGGGCTGTTTCGTCAATCACCCCTGTGGCATCGCCATAGACATCAATGGTGCTCAAGTGAACAAATCGTTTGACGCGGGCATTGAGCGCCGCTGTGAGTGCGTTTTGTGTTCCAGTGGTATTGGTTTCTGCCGATCCCACGGCACAATGAATCACCTGATCCACGCCATCCATTGCCGCAGCGAGTTGTTCGGGCCGGAGCAGATCGCAGCGGGTGATTTCAATAGGTAGCCTGCCAATCCGAGCTGCCGAGCCCCATTTATGGATGCCGGCTCGGACGGTTGCATATCCAGCCCCATGCAGGATTTCACACACCCGCGCGCCGATAAACCCGGCCGCCCCTGTGACGAGCACGCGCTTATTCTCAGACAATGGACACCTCACAATTCTCATGCCAGGGCATCTCAAAGCGGGTCCTCATGGCATAGCACTCATCCAGCAGCGCCAAGCTCGCCAGAACATCGCTGCCTTGCACCACGGGGCAACTTCCGTCCCGAACCACATCGATAAAATCGTCGATGATGATACCACCCAGCTCGTTAAAAGTTCTTATCTTTGTCGGTATTCGGACCTTCTCCCGCTGACCGATCGCATCCTCTCGGAAGAAGGAGCTTAGCTCATAAATACCCGCTTCAATCGCCCCTTGTGTTCCCTCGATGCGAAATTTGTTGGGGTATCGACTGAGCCAGCTCAGATAGGCATTGCCAACACAACCGTTGAGATGGAATGAGACCTCGGCTGTCGCCTCGGAGCCGCCAAATGAATCGTCTTGGTACCGATCGATTTCCGGTTTGCCCCCAAGCCACCAGCAGATTAAATCCAAGACATGGGCCCCGCGGTCGAGCAACACCCCTTTGGCCGCGCCCATCAACCCAAAGTAGAATCCAGTGGCAGCGGGCCAGGCCATCACCTCACCCTCGTGAAATACGAAGCGTTGGATCTCGCCGAGCTCTCCCTGGTTGAGTATCTCGCTGATCCGGCGATAGGAGGGGTAGAGGCGGCGGGTGTTATTAACCGCCAATCCCACGCCCTTGTTCTCGGCCAAAGCCACCAACTCGTGTGCTTCTTTTGGATCCACTGCCAGGGGTTTCTCGCACAGCACATGGGCCCCAGCGGTGAGGCAATCTCTGGCGATCGGGAAATGAAGGTGGTGCGGTGTGGTAACCACTGCTCCGTCGATCTCCCCCAACACGTCATTGTGCGAACTCGCCTTGCTCTTGATGCCAAACTTTCTCGAAAGGTGTTCGGTTCTCGCGGTGTCCGGATCCACCAACACACTTCGCTCAACCACGCCCTGGTGTTTGGCTAGCGCGGGCAGGTGAAAGGACTCGGCAATGGCGCCGCATCCAACTATCGCGATGCGGGGCGAATCAATTATATTCATTTAGAACTCCTCATAGAACCTCTCAGTTGATCGCAGATAAATCTATCTCACCGACAATGATGCCTGTTGCCTCAAAGTTTATAGTCGAGATTAGAGGCCGTGTTTCGTTTCTCGTCAAGTTCTGTGTCCGCTGAGCCAATGCCGCAGACCAGCGAGGTAATCCACCACCGCGCGCACCGGGCATAAAAACCGACACCAGGGTCGTCGGACGACGAGTGATGCGAGTAATACCACAGCAAGTAAAACAAATTGCCACGGGGCACCGGTCAGGCCAAACAGGGTTCCGGAAACCTCGTAGCTCGTTATGCCGGGATCGCGCAAGATCAGCGCACCAACGATCGCACCAAGGGCGAGCATGCGGGGCAGCCAGCTGAGCATCGAGGCGATCCTGGGTGGTATTTTTTTCTTTGCTCCCCCGATGTGTCCCATCACCTCCTGGGCGGCGCCAAAGGGGCAAATCCGGTCACAGTAGGGGGTTTTTCCGACAAAAATCACGGGCAGCAATACGCCGGCTAGGATGAGATACCAAAACAGGGCGCTGCGCCAGTTGGGCCAATACCCGAGTAACAGGGAGTTGAGGTTGACCAGGGTCAGGGGTCGTTTGTAGGCAAATCCCAACAAGACCAATCCAGTGGCAAGGGAGAACCATCGCACAGCTTTGGCCCGCTTTTTGGGCCAGAGAGAAACGGTCAAGCCAAACCCCAAAAGGGAGAGAAATACGATCTCTAAGAGGCCGACGGACACGGGTACTGGCGGCACTGGGGGATAATTGTGGTTCAACGCCAGTTTGCCCACCTGTTGCACGGCGCGGCGCGTTGCAAGCGCAACACCGGTCGAAGAAATTGTCGCCCCGGTGATCGCGTCCAACGGCCTGGCCGGAGAGGCGATGTCCCAGTGGGTGCGCCCGATCAAGTGCTGGGGGAATTTCTGCTTGGTCAGTTTGCGATAAAACGCGAGTGTCTCTCGTTCCTCGAGTACTCGAATACCGGTGATCACCCCTTGTGGATTAAGCCCGACAGCGACACTTAATGGACCGGCGTAACCAGCGGCGCGACCCAGCCCAACGTAGCCGAGCGGGACATCGGCTTGTTTTCGATTTCTCGCTGAATAGAGACGATGCGCTTCGAGAGGTACCAAGTTCGTCGCCCCGGGGACGAGGGAAACCAATTGCTGTGGATCGGGAGATTCTTCCAAAAATCGACCGAGAAACCAGGCACTGGCAACAAATAGCAGAGCAACGGCCGCGATGCTCTTTTCCCAGGTCGACCGGATCTTCAGCTCCGTTTCGAAGCGTGCAGCAGCCGCCACGTGCCGACCCCTGCGGCGATTGTGATCACCCCCAGCATGACCCCACCTTTGAGCGCTGCTGTCGTCTCATTTTCACCCACGTTGGTGCCCACAAAGGCGATGGTCAGCGACGCCAGACAGATCCACAGCCCCACGAGTACCCATTTCCATGGGGTCATCGTCACTCCCCGATCTTTCATCCATAAGTAAAATCCAGCAACCGCTACCGTGGCGAGAATGCCTTCGATGAACCAGAAGATACCGCTGGTAAAAAATGCCATCTTTTTCCCTATGAGTTAAAATCGATAAAGTCTTCGGCGCGCAACCACCACGGTGGCTCGCGATAAGAAGCGTTGTTACCACCCAGCGAGGGCATGTAATAGTGGCTCGGCTCGGGGCCGGGATAAAAACGCTTCTGCATCAGGGTCAGCGCCGGATGGGTCAGACCAAAGGGATCGTTGCTGGTGGCGGTGAGCGCTGCGCGGTGCATCCAATTGGATTTGCGCGAATACGGACAGGTCGTCATACAGAGCCGGCAGCCCATGTTGCCCAATTTCGATCCCCAGAAATTATGACATTTGGAAACGTCGATTTTATAGCGGCGATATCCGCGCACGTCGACCTTGCCTCCGTGGGTGATGGCGCCGCTGGGGCAGTTCTCCGCGCAAATTTTGCAGTATCGGCAAAAGTCCTGGACGCCAAATTCGATCGGTTGGTCTGGCTGCAGCGGCAAATTTGTCGTGACGATGGCCGGCCGAAAGTTCGATCCCAGCTCTGGGGTAACCACGACGCCATGACGTCCCTGTTCGCCCAAGCCGGCGTCAATGACGATCGGAGGCACCACTAGATCGTAATCCGTACCCGGCGTGTGTGGACGCGCTGGGTACCCCAATTGGCGAATAAACTCGGCGAGGCGAAAGCCGACGATGCGCGACTTGGAATAGGCATCGCTTGAAGTACCATAATTGGGATTGGCCAAAAATGGATCCCACGACATTGGGGTGCCCACGACGATGGCATAGCGCCAATGCTCGGGCACGACAATCGGATCGTCAGGCGGAAATCCATGATCGCGCATGGGATACTGGTACACCCAATTCGGGTTGAGCGCTGTGATGCCCACCAGCACCGAACCCAGTTCGTACGCCATCTGTTTAATCAGTCGGGACGTCTTTTCCGCTGACTTCATCTTCATCGGCGACGGGCGCTTGCCGTCGCGTCCGGGTTGGGGAAAGTCGGCCTCTGCCGGGGGACGGGTGTCCCGCTCTGGCCATACCACTGCCATCGCATTGGCCCAGGCTTTGGCCAGGGTCAGCCGACTGCCGTATTGTTGGCTGTCGTGGCGCTGTTTGGGCCTCAGGTCAGTTATGAAGTACCGATCTAATTTCAACGCCTCTGGATGTTGGCGGTAAAACGTTCGCAGCGGTTCTGGCAGTCCCTCAACACCGGTATCCTCTTTCCAAAGTCGAAACAGCGGTCCGAGTCGAGAGAAGATGACCTCACATCGCGCATCGATGCGGCGCGGGGTCCCGGTTTTGTTCCGTTGATAGTGGGGCTCAGCAACCGCAAAGCGGTCGCGGTCAAAGGTTTGTGCTGCGCCTTGAAATGTTTCTGTTCCGGTGTACGAAGCCGGATCCCGACCGGCTTGCACGCCAAAAAGACCGAGCCCAACCCCACCGGCCACGGCGCTTACCGCACCCGAGGTTTTGAGGAACGTCCGTCGGTCGAATCCCTCATCAGGTGCTGATTTTTTATGATGCTGGAGCGATTTATGTTGTTTTTTGTATTTCGTCAATTTTGCACTTCGGCGGCCCAAGCCCCACTGTGATAGATACGACCATTTGACAACAATACGTCCGAAAATACAAGGGATGACACGCCCCATCCCCCGTCTCTCTGTGGCGCGATTGCTTGGGTACTCATATAACTATAAGAGGACCCTTGCGAACAAGGACGCACACCATGAATAAAATCCTTCTTTTGTCACTCTTAACGTTTCTAACTGCCGCGGGTGCCATTGCCTGTGAGGCAGAGACCGACGACAACAGCGGCGCAGACTCGGACAGTGACAGCGACAGCGACGCTGATTCGGACAGCGACAGTGATGCTGATTCGGATAGCGACGGCGATTCGGATTCAGACAGCGACGTGGACTCAGACAGTGAATCTGATTCAGACAGCGACAGTGATGCGGACACGGACGAGGTGACAGTGTGCGGCGGCAACTACGTTCCGGGCCCATATGACTGGTACATGGACATGCCCGTACCGGCCACTCAATTCCCGGCCATCTACGGTCCGGATGGAGAAGAGACCGTCTTGGACATGTGCGAGGTTTACGCCAACCGAGAAGCGGTGAAAGCGCTGGTCTTCCGGTACGGCTCTCCGGGGTGAGCGGGCTGCGAAGCACAGTTCGTGTTTCTGTCAAATGCCTATGAGGAAATTCGCAAGTACAATGCAGATATCGTTGGCTTCTACTACTACGATTTGGCCATTCCCGACCGGTACACCGCACAAGAGGCCAGTGAGAAGATGGACGAATTCACCTGGACCAGCGGGTGGCGAATGGAGGACGTGGACAATGTGATCTGGAATGGGGGCTGCCCTGACGACTGCGTCTTTAATACTGTATCCACATTCATTACGGTTGAAACTGCCACCATGAAGGTCGTTGGTTACGGTGGCCTGTACCTGGTAGAAGACGTCTTGGAAGATTTAAAGAAGATTAACCAAAAATAGCTCGCCTATCGTTCGTCTCTTAGCTGAAGAGTTAGGGAAACTTGGGAAAGAAATCGCTACCACTCGAGGGGCTGCTCAGCGCCCAGGCTGGGGCCGTACACCACGGCGTTTCCAAACAGGCGGGCAGTGCCCCTGAAGTACCCGCGAAATGCTGGGGACGACGCAAAGAGAATCACCTGGCCAGATCCCAAGGACTCTTGAGAGAGATAGGCGGTCAACGCGATGCGCTCAGCTGCCTCTGGCCAGAGCAATCCAGCGAGTCTCAGGTCTTTCTTCTGGGCGAGCCGAATTGGGGCTGCAGCCGGATGTCGAACGAGAAAGGCGTAATCCCCGCTGAAAAACACGGGAGCCTGTTCTATGCACCCAAAGGTCAACCAGTGGGTGAGGTTTACGAGCCCCCGAAGAATAACGCCCTTTGGTGCGAACCTGCGCATCCACGCGTCCTTGCGCTGGGCCGCTTCCTGGACTGCCTTGCTCGGTGGTTTGCCGCCTTCACCTTGATCATCCGTACCTTTGTCCAGAGGGCTCGGTGCTTTGCCGGTCGCTTGGGGTTGGGGTACAGGGGCATCTGCAGCGTCCCAAATTGCGGCCGGGTCAATTTGAATATCTCTGGCTGCAAGGTCGCGTCCAGCAGCTTCTTCGTAGCTGTCGATCATGGGCACCACATCCCGCCTCAGCCGCACAGTGCCTAGGTTTAGCGCTTCGTTGGTAAAGATCGCCGCAGCACTGCCGATGGCCACCAGGGTACCACCCGAGTGAAGCCACGCCTTAAGGGCTTCTTTGTGAGGTGTTAGCAATGCACCCAATGTATCATCGGCAGGGGGCAACACGAGGACGTTGTACCGCCTGAGGTCATACTGCTTCAGCATCTGAATATCGAGATGGGTCACTGATATGCCGAGCTGCGCGTCGAGCTCGCGCCACACATGCCCGTACGCAGAGGGCCAGACGGGCCAGTTGGACAGCACGGCTATCCGCGGTCGATGCAGCATTTTAAATTCCTGCCCCCCGAGGTCAGGTCCTTTACCAGGCGATCGGCCCGACGGGGTGGCAAAGACGTCCACACTGGTGCGCTGCGCCGCCTGTTTGATGCGCACTGCCACATCATCGGTATTTTCCTGGCGCCTGATGAGCAGACTGCCGCGTTCAAACTGCCTACCACCCGTAGTGAAGGGTTTTTGTGCGACCCGCACTGTTATATCCAATGCCATCGCCTGGATCGCAAAGGCCAGGGATGCATCTTCCCAGCCGTCCACGACCCAAGCATAGGTCGCGCCTTGTGCGGTTGCTACGATTTCCCCGGTAGTAGGTGCGAGTTTCGTCACTGGGGTGGTGTCGATACCGGGATCATCTATCCAGAAACCGTCCAGGTCAAAGGCATGGGCCAAGTCCCAGGCTGTTACGTCGTATAGTGTGGATTCGTTTCTGCGCTCGAGCTCGGTTCGCTCTTCTTTGAGCACCTCGTCTGAGATGCGTGGGTCCAAATCCAGCAGGGCCTTTACGAGAGCCCCTTGGGGTTGGGCCTCGGTGATGAGATAGGTGCCCACTGGAAATTTCTGTTTTCCATCGGCCATGCCGAGGGTTCCGAAGGCCTTTCTTGCAGTAAAGGGATCTTTTGCTGTCGCGATTTCAATTCCCTGACGCAATAAGGTGCGAAGAAACATCCGCTCCCGGTCTGGCGATCGCCCGGGCCGAAGGGCAAAGACGCGCGGGTTTCGAATTTCAAAGGGCAGGCGGCGGGCCGAGAGATAGTCGTTGAGCACGTCTTTCCTATGGTGCGCCAGGGTCGTAAGGTCGGACAGGCTGCTTATGGCCTGGGCGCGGACAGATTCACTGTAGGTAGCTACGCGGCCAGACGGCCGGCGCAGGGATTGGCCGTGGAAGCGGGCTTGTTCGTAGAGCATGCCCACGGCCGAGCCTAGGGATGCCCAGGCATCGGTATAGCCCGGGTACCAGCCTTCGGCCCACTCCCGCGTGTAATAACTCCACCCCAGGGCATCAAAGGCCGCGGCGTGGTTGGCCGCAAACACCTGCTGCCATTTGATCACATGTGGTGGGCGATGTGGGTTGATGGGCTCTGAGGGCGGGTAAAACAAGTAGGTGTCGAGGGCCCACATCTCGTGCACGTCAATGACGAGCTGGGGGTTGAATTCGAGCAGCACCTGCCATCGACCCCGGGTCTCGGGTGCAATGCCCACAATCCAATCCCGATTCATATCAAACAGGTAATGATTGCCGCGGCCCCAGGGCCACCGACCCCGGTGCAGGCTGGCATAATCGAGATTGGGTACCTGACCTGCTTGCTGTTCAATATTGGTAATGGTGCGTTCCCGACCGTCCGGGTTCATGACAGGGTCCAAGACGATCACGACCTTCTCTAAAATATCCACTATCGCGTCGTTCGTGCCGGCGATAAAATAATATCCCACCGCAAGGGAAGCATCTGCTCCGGACAGCTCATTGCCGTGGATGCTGAATCCGATCCAAGCGATTGCCGGTGTGCTGTCCAGGATGCGGTCTGCCTCTGCTTGGCTCAGGTTTCGCGGGTCATTGAGCTTTGCAATATCTGCCTTGATGGCGTCGATCCGTTTGAGGTTTTCTTCTGAGGTGATCACCACACGCGCCAGCTCTCGCCCTTCGGCCGAGACAGCATAGGGGGCGTACGCGGCCCGGGGGGATGCCTCTGCCCAGCGTTTGAAACAGTCCAGAATCTGATCGGGTCGCGCCGGTATCGATCCAACTTCAAAGCCCAGCAGATCCTGGGGTGCGGTGATATTTGAATCATAGACGACCCTTGGCATGAACGGATCGGGTGTGATGGGATGGGGTCGATTGGCCCCGTTCGCATCATACCCGATGTCAGCGGGCGGCGGCGCAGCACTGTGCTTTGGTCCACATCCGAAACCACAGAAGGCGAGCACAAAAAAAGAGAGATAGACCTGTTTTGAAGGCATTTTGCCCCCTTGTGTTACCCCGCGCACTCAACAGCCCGGCCCGCTACGGTCTCAAGGGCGTGGGGCAGTAGGGGTGCGAGGAATGAAATGGATTCCCGGACCGCCTTTGGGCTGCCCGGCAGGTTGATGATAAGGGTGTTGTTGATGACACCGGCAATCCCTCGACTAAGGGCTGCATGGGGGGTGATGGCCAGGCTTTTGGCGCGCAGCAATTCGGGAATCCCAGGCACCTCTTTCTCGATGACCGAGCGGGTGGCCTCGGGTGTGACGTCCCTGGGACTGAGCCCAGTGCCCCCTGACGTGAGAATCAGATAGATGCCCTCTGTTTCTGCCCACTTGTTGAGCTGTTGTGAAATAAGATCGACCTCGTCCGGGATGACTGCTACTTCCACCACGCCGATACCCAGGGCCTCGAGTGCATCCTGGGCTGCCGGGCCGGAATGCTCAGCCCGGGCCTTTGATGACCGACTATCAGATGCCACGAGCACAGCGGCAATGGGTTCCATTTGAACTCCTTAAGATGGGTTATTGCGACGCGGCGCCCGTATCTCGCGTAAACGCGCCGCTCTTTCCCCCGCTCTTTGCCTCGAGGCGCACTGCCTCGATGGTCATCCCCCGATCGATGGCCTTGCACATGTCATATACGGTGAGCGCGGCCACTGAAACAGCTGTTAGGGCTTCCATCTCGGCGCCGGTCTTGCCGGTAACGACAATGTTGGCAGCGAGATAGACCGCGTCATCACCGAGCTCAGCGGTTACGTCGACGTGCTCGATGAGCAAGGGATGGCATAGGGGGATGAGATCGGCCGTGCGTTTTGCAGCTTGGATGCCGGCCAGCCTGGCCGTCTCCAGGGGATCGCCCTTAGGGGTCTGGCAATCGCGGATCGCCCGGGCCGTCTCTGGTCGCATGGATACCTTGCCCGATGCCCGGGCAATACGCCGGGTCACTGCCTTTTTCGACACGTCGACCATGGTCGCCTGGCCGGTCGAGTCCATGTGGGTCAGCTTGCCCATCGTGGTCGCTCCTCTCCCTACCCACCCACGCGCCACATCTCGGCACAGGCAGTCCAGGGGCCGGTGGCGGGTTTGAGTGCGATGGCCTTAGACATCGCCCGGGCAATGTCCGCGTCGCAATGGGGTCGCCGAAGTATGTAGCGAAGGTCTACGTTCAACTCAGAGGACAAACACGCTTTCAGTTTGCCGTTTGGTGTCAGGCGGAGCTTGTTGCAACCGTCGCAAAACGGATGACTGCGGGGCGAAATAAACCCCACGCGGACGCCATCGCAGTCGAACGCCCGAACATGGGGGCTGCCAGATGCCGTGGGCAATGGGGTTAGGGAATACCGGTCTGCCAGGGTTGCCACGACGTGATCCTGGGGCACATAGGGGTCGGGATCCTCAAAGCTCATGCGCTCGATGAATCGCACTTCGACCCCTTTATCCCGCGCAAAGTCAATGAACCGGTAGACCTCGTCCGCGTTCATCCCGTTGATAAGTACGGTATTCAGCTTGATCCTGAAGTTATACTCGATGGCTCTGTCGATGCCCCGCAACACAGCCGACAGGTCACCGCCCCGGGTGATCCGCTTGTAAACATCTGGTCTCAGGCTGTCCAGAGAAACATTGATGCGGCTGAGTCCAGCGGCCTTGAGCACTTCGGCGTATTTTTCGAGACGGGTACCGTTGGTCGTCATGGCCACGGTCTGGACCCCTGGGAATGCTGCTATCTCCCGCACCAGCTTGACCGCCCCACGCTTGATGAGGGGTTCGCCACCGGTGATCCGCATCTTGCGCACCCCGAGGCCAGCCGCGATGCGAGCAACTTTTAGAAACTCCTCGTAGGTCAAGATATCCGCTTGGGGCAGCTTGGTAACGCCCTGACGTGGCATGCAATAAAAGCACCGCAAGTTGCACAAATCCGTAATGGAAATCCGCAGGTAGTCGATCCGTCGGCCATGGCGGTCGATCAGCGCGGGCCCACGGGATGTGTGATCTAAAAACATCGGCGCCAAACAACCACCTCTACTTGCGCGTCCTTTTCTACAAGGGACGTGTCCTTGGGGGCGACAATGAGGCAATTGCCTCTACCAGCGGCCGGAAGGTCGGCTGAACCGCGGTTCTTGACGGGGGTCACCGCTGTTTCCCGGTCAAATGCAATGGTCCCATGGACCAGCCAGAGGCGATCCGGCTTTTTGCGAATGTCTGACGTGAGGCGAGCGCGGATGACCCGGGATGCGGGGTCCTGATATCCCATGCGTTTGCGAAGGGCCGGCCCTGCCAACACCCGTGCGATGACCATTGCAGAGACCGGGTTTCCGGGCAGCCCAAACACCATCTTGCCGTTTAAGGTGCCAAATACCGTGGGCTTGCCCGGTTTTACAGCGACACGCGTTGTGTGCACCTCTACGCCGAATTCATTCAGAATGTCTTGGACAAAATCGTACGCGCCCGCTGACACACCACCTGAAAGCAACAGGCAATCATAACCGAGACCTTTGCCGACTGCTGCCCGCAGATCGTCGAGGGTATCGCTTACCTGTCCCAAATTCGCTGGATTGAGCCCGAGGCTGCGTAAAAAGCCGATGAGGGCGGGGCCGTTGGTGTTGCGGATTTTACCGGGACCGGGCGTTTCACCTGGGGAGACGAGCTCGTCCCCTGTGGACAGCACTGCGACTGACGGCTGTTTAAAAACGGGCACAGGATCGCACCCAGCCCCGGCCAGAAGGCTCAGCTCCTCCACATCCACCTGGGTTCCTGCCAAGAGCACGGGCGTGCCGACTTTTAGAATATCGGCCTTTGGACTGATGTGCATGCCCTTGGGTGCAGCCCGGTTCACCTCCACTGTGGGTGTGCCAAAGCCGGATGTCCACTCCACTTGCACCACTGCATCGGCACCTTCGGGAACAGGCGCACCGGTCATCACGGCGGCTGCTTGCCCAGGCTCAAGACGGCCTGTGGGGACGCCACCAGCTGGCACGTCCATCACCACGTCCAGGGTAGCGGGCGGTTGTGCCACATCGGCAGACCTGACCGCAAACCCGTCCATGGACGCCTTATCAAACGGCGGCACATCCACGTCTGAAGCGATGTCCTGGGCAAGTACCTGGCCGATGGCCGCATCGAGGGGAACCATCTGGATCTCTTGCGGCCCGGGCGCGTGACTCAAAATGATGCGAAGCGCTTCATCAAAGTCGATCATAGCCTGCCTCTCGTGTAATGCCGATTGCACATCAAAACTTCGGGAGTTTACACACGCGTTTCAAGTTATGTCAATACAGACATAACAGGAGCGACAAAGGGAATAGGGCCTGATCCTTCCCATTGACTTCCAAATCAGTAGTCAATAGAGAAATACAAACGAGTTGAACCATGAATGAATACCATACCAATCCAATGCCAAAACTGAAATTGCGTATAGCCACCACAGATGATGTCAGCCTGATCCTGGCGTTTATCAAGGCGCTTGCTGAGTACGAAAAGCTAGCGCATGAAGTGACTGCAGATCGAGAAACACTTACCAGGTCACTATTTGGAAACCACAAGGTAGCTGAAGTCGTTATCGCAGAATACTGCGCTGAACCAGCTGGGTTTGCAGTGTTTTTTCAAAACTTTTCGACGTTCCTTGGAAAACCTGGGATCTATCTCGAGGATCTGTTCGTCAAGCCCGAGTTCAGGGGTCGGGGTATTGGTCGGGCATTGCTCTCGTTTCTTGCAAAAATCGCAATTGAAAGGGATTGCGGTCGTCTCGAAGGCAGTGTGCTTGATTGGAACACACCTGCTATCTGTTTTTATAAAACCCTGGGCGCAAAACTAATGGAGGAATGGACCGTGTTTCGCATAACAAGCGATTCACTCACTGAACTCTCACGAAGTTAGGCTTTTTGTCATTCAAAGTAAATTGGCCCCACGGCTGTGCCTTTAATAAGTAATATCTTACCGACAAAGTTATATTTAGAGCGTTAATAGGCATTTTTTTACGTATTGTAAATCCTGCATTGACTTCTCTTAAAATCGGCAATATGTTGCTTATTATAATCTAAAAAGGAGGATAATCAGCAACAAATGGCTTATACAATCGACTTCTCCCTGGCAACAAGCGACCAGATTGAAGCTGCTTTGTGCAAGCGTTTGGAAAGCATCAGACTTTCCCGCAATACAACCCAGGCGCAGCTCGCCGAGGAAGCGGGTGTCTCACCAAGAACCATAGGAAGACTCGAGAAAGGACAAGGGGTCTCCCTGGACACGTTCATTCGAGTTCTCACCGCACTTAGAATACAGCACAGCCTCGAAACCTTGCTGCCCGACCCCGCAGTAAGGCCAATCGAACGCGTTGGCATAGGCACAGGAGAGCGCAAGCGCGCGCGTCCTGCTCCAGCTAGTCATGAACGCCCAAAGTGGTCATGGGGTGACAGAGAAGGCGGCCGTGAACAATGATGCACGCATAATCCTCTGGGGAAGCTTGATCGGCGCCGTCACTTGGCTCGAAGACCGGGAGATAGCAGTCTTCCAGTACTCGCCTGATTTCCTGGATAGCGGCATCCAACTGGGCCCGATCTCAATGCCACTTGCTGAGTTTCCCTATGAGTTTCCAGCGCTCGCAAAGAACACATTCAAAGGGTTGCCGGGATTGCTCGCCGACTCTTTGCCAGACAAGTACGGCAATGCGATCATTGATGCTTGGCTTGCGTCGCAGGGACGCACTGCGACGAGTTTCCATCCGGTGGAACGCCTCTGCTATGTCGGTAGCCGTGGCATGGGAGCACTCGAGTTCGAGCCAGCCACACTCGGACCGCCGGAAAGCAAACAAGCGGTTGAGGTAGCAAGCCTGGTCGACCTCGCTAACCAGATTCTCGACGAGCGCACCAGACTTGGCGGCGTGTTTTCCGGTGACGATGATCGTGAAGCGATCAATGATATACTTCGCGTTGGCACGTCAGCCGGCGGTGCAAGGGCGAAGGCGATTCTGGCCTGGAATCCAGTAACTGACGAATTCCGGTCGGGGCAAGCTGTTGATAGAGCAGGCTTCGAACACTGGATCATGAAGTTCGACGGCGTTATCAGTACAAAAGATGTGGAGATAGGAACTCCGATGGGCTACGGAAGGATCGAGTACGCCTATCACCTAATGGCCCTGGAGGCCGGCATCGAGATGACGACCTGCCGCCTTCATCACGAAGGTGATCGAAGCCATTTCATGACGAAGCGTTTTGACCGGACTGCACGGGGAGGAAAGCTACACATGCAGTCCCTTGGGGCTCTGGCGCACTATGACTACAGACAGCCCGGGAGCTATTCCTACGAGCAGGCGATCCAAGTCATCAAGCGACTCCGACTCTCTCGGAAAGACGTGGAGCAGCAGGTGTTGCGGGCCTTTTTCAACGTGGTGGGCCGTAATTGTGATGACCACGTCAAGAACATAGCATTCCTTATGAATCGACGGGGTGAATGGTCCTTATCACCTGCTTTCGACGTTTCGTACGCATGGGCGCCCGAAGGTGAGTGGACCAGCAAACACCAGATGAGCGTCAATGGCAAACGAGAAGGGTTTAAGCGTGAGGACTTGTTCGCACTCGCCAGCGTGGCTGGCATCAAGAAGACGCGCGCAAATCAATTTCTGGACCGCGTTATTTCAGCTGTGCGCTGTTGGCCCGATTTTGCTGCGACCGCAGGCGTTCCCCAACCGCGCGTCAGTGAGATCCAAGGAAAACAACGGGTTGGGCTATGACCCTGGGGTATCCCCACAAAAAAGGAGGTGCCGCGCTTTATTCTTCTTTTCTTTTAGGTGTGCGGTTTACGCTGTCGGTACGGTTTGTTGGATGAGAAACCTGACAGTGCTTGCCAAATTTGGCGAGTGCCCGATCGATGGCCGCCTCAACGGCTGGATTTGACCGCTGTTTGGTCTTTTTTAGAAGCGCTTTAGCCTCAGGGGTTCCGATGTTTCCGAGGGCGCGGGCGGCTTCCCGGGCAGTGGCGATGTCTCTTTGACCTGCTAGGGGCTCAGCCCCTTTTTTCAGCAATGCAAACAAGCTCGGCACGGCGGATCGTTGGCAGCGCGACCCAGCTGCGAATGCGGCTATTTTCTTCACAACTGCTGTCTCGACATCTGCACTGAGCCGCGATTGGATGATCTCATCCACCTGTTCACCCGGGATAGACAAGGCGCTCTCGATGGTGGCTGCGCGTACGCGACTCGAGGCATCGCGTGCTGTTTTTTCGTATAGGGCCACGGTCACATCCGCTCCAAGCACCTGCGCGGCCAATACGCTCCGGGCGCGTACGTCTGGCCACGGATCTGATATGGCCAGGTGCGTCAGCGCGGTTGAAGATATGGAGGCACGACCGAGGTGGGCCATCGCATCGAGCGCGGCCATTCGGACGCTGGGTTCCGCATCATCGAGGGCGCTGGCAATCAGGGTTTGCCTTGATTCGCTATCGTCCGAGCAGGCGCCGAGCCCGCGCACGGCAGCTGCTCGAATGTGTCTGTCAGGGTCCTTTGCAGCCGATGCCAGGTGTGCTTGGGGGGCATGGCAAGCGAGATCACCCATGATATTAATCAACCTATATCTATCCTCGAACCCACTCGCGTCCCAGTACAGTTGATTGGTCAGATCTGCGATGCTTGTTGCAAGATTGGCCATACCAGTACCGGACCGTAGCAAGTCCAGCACCCGCTCCTTATCGCCGTCGGCCTCGGCTTTTTTGACTTCAGTCCACAGTGCTGCATCTCCGTTGGGCAATTGACGCGCGATGCGGGTGATTCGTTTGCGCAGGAGGTGCCGCTGGTCCCTATCTCCCCTGCCAGCAGTTCTGGCAAGCGCGATTAGGGCAGTCGGCGTTCCCATTGCGCTCAATAGATCCACTGCAGTGCGCCATCCCGGGTCGTCTTGATTTTGTACGAACCGTTCTAAGGCTGGGACAGCCGCCTTCTTTGCAGACAACAGCCCGCGCTGTGCTGGCTTGGCGATTTCTGGATCATCACCCATGGCTGCTTGAACCAGCAAATCCACACCCTCGGTCGGTGCACTGCGCGCTACAACGCGAATGGCCCGCTGCTTGCCCTGCCAGTCGAGCTTGGGCCACATGTGGCGAATGGCTGGGAGTGCACGTGCGCCCGCGCGTTCGAGGAGCATGGCTGCCTGGCGCCGCAGCGTCGTGTCGCTCAGGTCCTCAGCAAGGCGAAACAGCCCCTTGGGACCATCTGCCTCTGTGATAACGATCACCTCTGAGATAGCCAAAGGACGGCGCTGTGACGGTGCATAGCTGTTTTCGATAACCAGGGAAAAACACTGAGTGCGCATAGACGCCTTTAGGTCGAACCAGACCGGGGTGTCGGGCTGCTCAGCAGGATCGACTGGAAAGCGCAGGCGATACACCTTCTCTTGAGTAGCGAGGTAGATGCTCTTTGGCCGATCATACGCTGTTGGGGAGGCTCCAGATGGCAACGGGAGGATGCCGATGCGCAAAACGCCGTAGGACGCCGTGATAATATCAAACGTAGTGAGCTCACCGGCCCCATTGCTCGGCATGGGTATCCACGCGGTTTTAGGATCCCCATCGGCAATTCCCCTGGGTGGGGCAAGCAGCAATGGTTCCCGGCGGTCACCGGCAATGCGGGACGCTGCAATGGGCAAAATGTGCCGCACAATCGGCGCGGTCGGTAGGGTGCCGGGATCGAACGATCCATCAATGGTCGTCTCGGCTTTTAGTCCGGGCCGGCGCGCCAGTATCGGCCAGAAGGCGCCCTTCTTAAAATTGTAAACTTCTCTAAACAGCAGGGGGAGGGCTGCCTGGCCGCACATCCGAACGGATTCTAAGACCACACCTTTAACAATCTCGACCCGGCCGTCACCGTCCAGATCCTCGAACCGGATTGCCGGGCTTGTTTTTTCCCCCACATCTCCAGAGAGCCCGGTGATGTCCTGCCAGATCAGCTTCAGGGACCGCCTGGATCCCTTGCGTATCAGCACGACTTCCGCTGCCCTGCCATCGCCGATGTCTGAAACGGCGTGAATCGCTACCACACCTTCGGCCACATCGTACTGCTCAAGTCGCAGGGCATTTGCGGTCTTGGCTGTCGAAACCGCCATCGACCACGTCTTCTTGCCGTCCATGCTGGCGATGAGTCGCCTGTCCGCGAGTTCAATCTTCAACCCATCCTCGAGAACAAGGGCAGGGTTCGCCATGGCCATATGCGAGGCGGTCAGCACTACTGCGAGGAAAATCAGCTTCATAAAACCGTACCTCTACTTATCCACGCCATCCCAAAAATGACAAAAATGCCCTTTCTCAAGGCCTTCCTACTCAGGTCCTACATTGAACTTTTTTAGGGGCATGGAAATCGTCATATCTGACTGGAGGTCGACGTTCATGGGACTGGTACCGGCCAATGAATAGCCGCCGCCCGGCGCTACCATGAAGTAAACCGCATGGGGTCCTGCGGGCAAAGACACGGTCACCGGTGCATTGCCCGCGTTATTTTCTGCCTTTGTACCGTCAATGTACACCGCGCACATCGCCGGTGGCTCGGTTGTGACCGTGAGTTTGTGCGTTGTTGCCTCTGGCGGACGCGCTTTTATCGGTTTCGGGATAGGAGGCACGGGCTCGGGCTTGGGCCTAACAACCGGCTCAGGCTTAGTAACGGCCTCGGGCTGAGCAACGGGCTTGGGCTTAACAATCGGCTCGGGCTTGGGCTGAGCAACCGATTCGGCGTCGGGCCCAGAAACAGGCTTGGGCAAGGATCTCGGTGCCTGATCCGGCTCTTCCTGTCCGCCGGCGCAGCCGATACATAGGATCACGGCGACAAGAACAACGAGGTCAAATATCGTGCGTTTCATGGCGCTCCTAACTTGTTTCGCGATGCTTGGTTTGAAATCATCCATACCGCGAACGCCATTATACGAGAAACCATGGAACTTGCACAGGCACATGCGGTTGTGTCGACGCCCGTTTAATAGGTCATGCCGAAGGTCCACATCGGAATAACATCGTCGTACAACACGTCGGTGTCATCGCGAATGACAACATCCGCTCCTTTTTTCTTTTTGTTTCGCCCGCCCACTTCCACCGCGGTATCGTCAATTATAAAATCGCCCTCGCGCTCATCTTTGGTGGCCCAGACCTCAAAACCGGATGCCATTGCCGCCGCCGTAACGTAGGCTTCTCGTCGCGTACCCGGGTCTTCGGTGAAATAGTAGTAAGCCGACGGTTCGAACAGAAACATTTTCGCGCCTAGCGAAGAAATCGTTCGGTCATTTTTTTTTCGGATGATGCGCAACACGTGGGCCCGCTCTAAGACCGAGATCAATTGATGAAGCTTTTCTTTGCTCAAATGCCATCTGCCACACATCGCGTTGACCGAGATTCTGGGAATCACCGACCCTCCCAGATGGGCGATGACCGCTTGCATCAGGCGAAAGTGATTATCTGTCAGTCGCGGTATCAAATAGGGTATGTCTGCTTCAATGGACTTGTTGATGGTATTGATGATTTTGTCCAGGTAACTCGACGTTTCCTCCAAGAAAAAGGGTCGAAAACCAAATTGCATGTACTCGGCAAACAACTTCAGCACATTTATCTGTTTTAGAATTCGCGAAACCAGTTGCGAATCGCCATCAAATGGATTGAACGTGGGCAACAGGGTCCCTTCGCGTAGGGCAATGAACTCCCTTAGCGACATCAAGGGAATATGGGTGATGGGAAACCGCCTCGACAAGTCGGCTACTCCCCGCCGGAGCACGACGCTGCTGGAATCGCTGGCCCAGATAGTCAATTGCGGAAAAGCGTCATAGGCGGCCTTGAGATGAAGGGCCCAATCTTGGGAATAGTGCACTTCGTCGAGGAAAATATTTTCATATCCCTTTAGGGCCGCGGCTTCGATGAGTTCGTAAAGTGGTGCCGTCCGCGCCATTGGATTGTCCAGGGAGACGTACAATCCATGTCTGTTTTTTATGGTTTTGAGCAAAAAATAGGTTTTGCCAACCCCCCGTGGGCCGACGATTAGCGCCCCGCGATCGCCGATATCAAGCGCGTCGAGATAAGGCCGCACCGTATCGGGCAAGCTCGCCATCAGGCGATGTTGTATCTGGAGGATGCGGGAAAGAATGTCATCCATTTCCATGTTGAAATCCCATCGATTTCCGATGATTATAAGCAAATATGGTTCTGTTTCAAGACCGATATTGCCAAAAACGGTATTTTAGCAAGACCATATTCAATGAAAATGGTTCTGCAACAGGACCGATACAGCAATCATTGGGTCTATTGAGGAATCGAGAAATCCCAGGTGTGAAAAAAATGCATTGGGTTTCTTGATGCTTTCTCAAGCACTCGATATAGGGTCTTTGAGGTGGTTTGCGCATGCCCTGTCATTGGGATATGCAATAGTTGATGTGTCTTTGCGCGCAGCCCCGTAGCATTTGAATCGGGCTGAAACAACAAGGAGTTGGCAGTGCTTAGCTATGAGTTGACCGAAGAACAGAAAATACTTCGCAGTACCGTGAGGGACTTTGCTGAGAACGAAATTGCGCCCGTGGCCCGGGAGCTCGATGACAAGGAGATGTTTTCGGTAGAGCTGACAAAGAAGATGGGTGATCTCTGCCTGTTCGGTATGTTCGTTTCCGAAGCATACGGCGGCACAGGCATGGGGTACATCTCTTATATCATCGCGGTCGAGGAAATCGCTCGGGTAGACGGTTCACAAGCGGCGACCGTGGCGGCGGGCAACTCGCTCGGCATCGGACCGATCTACTACTTTGGCAGTGAGGCGCAAAAGCAGCGCTACCTCCCGGATTTGTGCAGCGGCAAGACCCTGGCCGGGTTTGGACTGACCGAGCCGGACGCGGGATCAGATGCGGGCGGATCAAAAACCACGGTCAAGCAAACCAGCACGGGATGGCGCCTCAATGGGTCGAAGATATTCATTACGAACGCGGCCAACCCCATGACTTCGGTCACCACTGTTCAAGCGGTCAGCGGCAAGCGCGAGGACGACAAAAAGGAATACACCTGTTTTCTCGTACCAGCCGGTATTAAAGGCCTCACCGCCACAGAGATGCACGGCAAACTGATGTGGCGCTCTTCAAATACGGCCGAGCTCTTTTTTGACGACGTCGACCTGCCAGAAGACGCCATCCTCGGCAAGCGCGGCGAGGGATTTCACCAGATGCTTAAAACCCTGGACGGGGGTCGGCTCTCCATCGCCGCCATGGGATTGGGCGGGGCACAGGGTGCCTACGAGAAGGCCCTGGCCTATGCTCAGGAACGGCGGCAATTCGGCCGACCGATTTGTAAAAACCAGGCCATTGCGTTCAAGCTCGCCGATATGGCCACAAAAATCGAGGCCGCCCGCAACATGCTCTACAAGGCCTGCTGGCTCAGGGACCAGGGCAAACCCTTTGAAAAACTGGCGGCTATGGCCAAGCTCTATTGCTCAGAGGTATTTAAATTCACAGCCACTGAAGCGGTGCAAATCCACGGCGGCTACGGGCTGATGAAGGAGTACGATGTGGAGCGGTTTTTCAGGGATCAGAAACTGCTCGAGATCGGTGAAGGCACGTCCGAAGTCCAAAGGATCGTCATTTCCCGATACATCGGCTGCTAATGCCGTGAAGCTCGACCTATTCGACTATTCGCTTCCCGACGAGCTGATAGCTGCCCATCCACCTGACAAACGGGACGGGGGGCGCCTCCTCGTGCTGAACCCCCAAAGCGGGCAAGTGGAACACCGACATATCGCCGACCTTGCCCAATGCCTGTTGCCCGGAAGCCTGCTCGTGGCCAATAACACCCGGGTAATCCGGGCGAGGCTTCGGGGGCGCCGTCCGACCGGCGGTGCTGTCGAAGTGCTGCTCGTTAGAGAGCTCGTCACCGGGGACGACCACTGCCGCTGGATTGTCCTTACCCGAGCAAACAAACCCATGCGCGAGGGAGACCAGATCCATCTCGAGGACATCACTGGGGTCGTCCGCGAGAAACGCGACCAAGGGGAGGCCGTCATCGAGTGCGATGTGGCGAGCAAGACCCTGCTCGGCTATGCAGCGGCACATGGGGAGATCCCCTTGCCGCCATACATCCGTCGGGACCCGGTGCCGAGCGATGCGGCCCGCTATCAGACCATTTTTGCAGCGCAGGACGGATCTGTGGCCGCACCCACTGCCGGGCTCCATTTTACCCCTGAGCTCATTGCGCGACTGAAAGCGCGGGACATTGAAATTGCGTTTGTGACCCTGCACGTGGGCCCGGGCACCTTTCGACCCATTGCAGTTGATGATACCGACGACCACGAGATGGACGCCGAGGCGTTTGACATTGGCCAAGAAACAGTTGCAGCCATTTGTAAGGCCAAGACAGAGGGGCGCCGGGTGATCGCCATCGGCACCACGGTCACCCGCGCTCTCGAGGGCGCTTATGCCGAGAACAGTGCACTGCAGACCGGTGCCGGGACAACTGACCTTTTCATCGCACCGGGGTTTGAATTTAAGGTAATCGACGGATTGCTCACCAACTTCCACCTGCCCAGATCCACCTTGCTCTGCCTCGTCGCTGCCCTGGCGGGTCGCGAACGGATCTTGGCTGCTTACCAGGAAGCTGTTACCCATCGATACAGATTCTATAGCTATGGCGACGCCATGCTGATATTGCCGGAGTGATAAGATGACCGCTGGGTTTTCATTTCGCGTCTCTGCTGTCGATGGACAAGCAAGAACCGGACAGATAGAGACGCCGCGCGGATCGGTTCCCACCCCCGCGTTCATGCCGGTCGGTACGCGGGCCGCTGTAAAGGCAGTCGATCCACAGGAGGTGCGCCAAAGCGGTGCGGCCATGCTGCTGGGCAACACCTACCACCTGATGCTCCGTCCAGGGGAAGCCCTGATCGAGCGCGCCGGTGGATTGGCCGCGTTCATGGGATGGCACGGGCCCACCTTGACCGATTCAGGTGGATACCAGGTGTTCAGCCTGGGCGAGCGGGTCGCCATATCAGACGACGGTGCAGCGTTCTCCTCCCACATCGACGGCACCCGGGAAGTGCTCACACCTGAACGGGCCATTGCCATACAAGGCGCCCTTGGATCGGATATCGCAATGGTGCTCGATGAATGTCCACCCGGCACAGCAGATCGGGATACGGTCGTTCGCGCCATGTCCCGAACCACCCTGTGGGCAGCGCGTCAAGTGGGCTTGCCGCGCCCTCGAGGACAGGCCCTGTTCGGTATTGTGCAGGGCGGCGTGCACACGGATTTGCGCTTGGATCACTTGGGGGCGCTGCGACCGCTCGGGTTTGACGGGCTCGCGCTCGGCGGACTCTCAGTGGGCGAGCCGGTGAGTGAGATGCATCGCGTCGTGGCCGAGGTCGCCCCTGAGATGCCAGCTGATACGCCGCGGTACTTGATGGGGGTGGGTACGCCGTCGGATCTGCTATGCGCCATCGAGAACGGCATCGACATGTTTGACTGCGTCTTGCCCACCCGGAATGCAAGAAACGGCCAGGCCTTTGTCCACAAGGGTCGCATCAACATCAAGCAGGCCAAGTATGCCGAAGACAAAAGGCCCCTCGAGCCCGGGTGTTCCTGCCCCTGTTGCACCCGCTTTGAGCGGCAATACCTAAGGCACCTCTTTACAGTGGGTGAAATGCTGGTTTCACGCCTGCTCACCTTACATAACCTGTATCACTATGGCAGCCTTATGGCAGGTGCCCGTAGGGCCATCGCAGATGGCTGTTTTACAGACTTCAAAAAGCACTGGTTCGATCCCTTGGACCCGTCCGAATAAAACTGTCATTCCCGCGCTGCGCGGGCGTTGCAAAAGCCCTTTCAAAATCCCCCCAGCCCCCTTTTTCAAGGGGGAGTATTGGAAAGTCCCCTTTGAAAAAGGGGATTTAGGGGATTTCGTCTTTTTGGAAAAACGCCAATGCATGCATTTCGCGACACCCTCGCTGCGCAGGAGTGACGTGCAGTACCCCTTTTGCAACAGCGTCGTACACGGGGTAAACTCGACCATAGTGACGAAAAGCGCATAAGGAGGGCGTTTTGAGAAGGAAATCAATCTGCAACTGCAGGATTTTCGCGGCGATGGTGATCCTTGCGGCTGTCTGTGCTGGGACAATGCCGGCCAGCGCCACATCTCGCACGGCCAGCCCCTACCACAAGTTGGCGATTTTCTCCCGTGTCCTTTCCCATTTAGAGCGGCATTACGTAGCGCCCCTAGATGAAGACAAAGTGGTCCTGGGCGCGATACGGGGAATGATGCGCACCGTGGACCCCCACTCTGCCTTTCTCACGCCCGAAGAACTCGGCCTGCTCGAAGCAGATACAAGAGGCGAGTTCGGCGGCATCGGCGTGGAAGTAAGCATCAAAAATGATGTGCTGACCATCATCTCACCAATGCCCGATACACCTGCAGAAAAAGCCGGCATCAAACCTGGAGATCAGATTTTGGCGATCTCTGGCAATCCCACCGAACCGATGAGTATCGATGAAGTGGTCCGTGCCATGCGCGGAGAGCCAGGCACAGACATCACGATTACTATCGGCAGAGAAACCGTCAAAGCCCCATTTGACCTCACCCTGACGCGGGAGATCATTCACGTCACAAGCGCAATCGGCGAATTGCTCGCGCCCGGGTTTGCGTGGCTTCGCGTGCGTACATTCCAAGACGGCACAACCGCAGAGGTCATCGACATCATAGAGCGATTGACACGAGAGACAGGCGGGCTTAAGGGCATCATGTTAGATCTTCGACAAAATCCCGGCGGCGTCCTCAACGAGGCGGTGCGCTTGTCTGATCTGTTCGTCCCCAAGGGAACAATCGTAACGACACGGGGCCGGGACGGCACAATTATCGATGCCTTCACTGCGAGTGGCGACGGACCCTTTTTGGACACGCCCGTGGTCGCTCTCATCGATGGGGCAACCGCTTCTGCCGCGGAAATCGTCGCGGGTGCCCTCAAGGATTGCAGCCGCGCCCTACTGGTGGGCACGCGTACATTTGGAAAGGGATCGGTACAAAGCATCATCGATCTCGGGGAAGGATATGGATTGAAGCTAACAGTGGCACTTTATTACACGCCGAATGGGAAATCGATTCAAGCCGAAGGTGTGCACCCGGATGTGATCATTGCATCGCGAGAGGCACCAAAACCAGACGATGAGACAGCCGCGCTTACCGCCATCCCCGGAGAACAGCGCCTTCCAGGACACTTGGCACCTGCCCCGTCTGAAACACCTGCCATCGAAACCGTCGACATCAAAGACTATCAACTGCGCATCGGGTTTCAGCTGCTCACCGGAATTTCGAGAACAAGTGCCACCCCGCCTGACGGGGATTGAATAACAGCACTGCCCCCATGTCTGCACCTCGCGTTATCATCATCGGACTGGATTCGGTCTCTCCGCGCATTGCCTTCGATGTTTTTGCAGACGAAATGCCATGTCTGAAGGGACTCAGGGCCCAGGGCATGTCAGGTCCGCTTAGATCCACAGATCCACCGGTTACCGTGCCAGCATGGGTCTCTATGACAACCGGCCTCGATCCCGGGGCCCTGGGCATCTACGGATTTCGCAATCGCGTCTCAGGATCCTATGGGATGCGGCTGGTAGCTGACGCAGATGTTCCATCTCCACGGCTGTGGGAAATTGCCGGCCAAAGCGGCCTCACATCTGTTGTCGTGTCTGTTCCCCTCACCTATCCTCCTCGGCTGATACCCGGCACCACCCTGCTGAGCTGTTTTCTGACCCCTGATGACCAAGCATCCTGGATAACGCCCCATCAGCGGCGGGCAGATATAGAAGGGCGGTTCGGCCCGTACTTGGTGGACGTACCCGACTTTAGGACCGATGCAAAAGCACACCTCGTGCAAGCGTGTCGCCGGTTGTCTGATCAGCACTTTGGGATTTTTCGCTACTTGTTGGACACGGAGCGTCCCCATTTTGCCATGCTGGTCGATCTCGCGCCCGATCGGTTGCATCACGGCCTGTTGGGGGCAATCCTTCCGGATCATCCCGGATATGCAGCTGCTGACCCCGCACTGGTCGACGCCTGCGCTGCATTCTATCGAAATCTCGACCGGCAAATCGCCCGGACCCTCGCGTTTGCCGATTCCAATACAACGGTCATTGTCGTTTCAGACCACGGGGTCAGACCATTGGAGGGGGGGCTCTGTGTGAACGAGTGGCTCATCCAGGAGGGGTACCTGGTTATCGAGGACCGCCCGTCTGTCCCCACGCCGCTCAGTCAGTTGTGCGTGGACTGGACGCGAACCAGGGCGTGGGGAGAGGGGGGGCACCACGGCCGCATTTGTTTCAACGTGGCCGGACGGGAACCAGATGGCATCATCTCGGCAGACCGGTTGCCAGAAGAGAAAGCCGGGCTGATGTCGGCGATCACTGGTCTGAAAGGTCCGAGCGGCAGGGTGATGAAGCACCAGGTGATACCGCCTGAACGGCACTTTCCCATTTGTCGTGGACTGCCGCCAGACCTGATTGTCTACTGGGATGAGCTGCGCCTTCGATCCATCGGTACCGTGGGTCACGGCAGTGTGTGGATAGGGGAAAATGATCTCGGACCCGATGAAGCAAACCACGATCCCCAGGGCATCTTTATCATCAGCGGCGGCGATCATCTCCCGACCCTGCCGCAAAGCGTAGCAGACATATTCGAGATCGCCCTGGGTACCCTTGGGCTTAAGCCCCCTGAGACTAAGTGCTGAGTTCAGGCGCCGCTTGGATGGACGGCGCCGAAAATGCACTGGCATTGACCCGCAGACCTGCCCGGCGTTTTTCCCTATTGACGCATACGAGCAACTCGTCATCCGAAAAGATATCCAGATCGCGAAGCGCACGCATGTAGCCGTCGGCCAGGCCTTGGGCTTTGTAAAAACGCGCGGCCGGGGCACCTTGGTGCCGGATATCGTACATCTCTGCCAGGATAGCACTCAGCTGAAGAAGGGTGTCTTCCTTGCTCATGCCAGATACCTCCCTTTTTTTTCATTAAAATAGACGACGGTCACTTGAATCAACTTTTTGGCATTTATTAAGCAAAATTGTGGCAGATGGATTTGCGACAAGCCGCAATGTTGTATGACATACTTGCGTCGGATAAAATGCGCCAGTAACATTTATAGTATAGTACCGCGTAGTTTTGAGACGGCAACTCGATTCGCAACAAACTCAGTGGTGCTGCACAAGGAACGGGATGGACGCGAAAGTATTACTGGTCGACCGCACGCAAACGTATCGAAACTCCGTCGCAGCCATTTTGGCCCACGCCGGCATCGATACGGTCGAAGCCGAAACCGGTGCAACAGCCATCGCTGTAATGCGCCAGACCCCCTGCGATATTGTTGTCATCGACAACAACCTACAAGATACACCCGGTGTCGATATTCTCGACACCATCACCCAAGAAAATAAGAAGGCGCGCATTGTTTTCATCGTTGAGCCAGCCTTTCGCGCAGCATCAGATGAGGTCTTTTGCCACGAACACAACATCGCTCGACTGATTCGAGGGCCCGTACATCCCAGTATCCTCGCCGAGTTCATAGAAGACCTCGTGACCCAAAAAAGTGCTCAAACCCCATCGATCAAGGCACCTGTCAATACCGCCGAGGTGCCTACCCGTAACGAACCTCGGGAAGAGCGGGTAAATGTTCACGTGATGGCGGTGCGGCGTTCTTACCAGCAGAAACTACCCCAAGAGCTAAAGAATTTGGAGCAGGCACTCACTCGCGCTCGCACCGATCCCACTGACCAGAGCTCGGTGAAGGAGGCCCATCGCATTGCCCATGCCATGCACGGCACCTCCGGGACGCTCGGCTTGCAAGATATCAGTCAAGCCACAGGGCAAATCGAGGTGGCCCTTAAACGGATAATGGACGGCGCACCCCCTGACACTGCCTGGAATAATATTTTTCGAGCCTTGAAACTCGCCCAAACATCACCCGATCGGTCGAGCAAGGTGGAAGCCACCTCCTGGCTCTCTCCTCTGGCCACGATCCTACTCGTCGACTCGGATCGAGACACGATGGCCGATGTCGAAGCAGTGGCCCGCAAGAATCTGATCAATATCGTCACAGCCGAAAACAGCGAACAGGCCGTGGCATTGGCTCGGAAGAAGAAGATCGACGGGGCGATTATAGATATCCAGGTCAACGGCCAGGACAAGGCATTTGAACTGGTCCAACAGATCCGCTCCGAAGAGGGCCTGCATCACCTTCCCATCGCGATGATGTCGGTGGACAGCTCGGTCCTGAACCGCGTTGCCGCCACCCACGCCGGTGCCTCCCAGTTCTTGCAAAAGCCCCTCAACGAGGACGAACTTGTAGAAACAGTCCGGGATTTCAGCGCTTCCCAAACCGACGCCAGGTCTAAAATTCTCATCGTCGACGACGACGAGCATTTTCGCGCCCATGTGGCTACCCTGCTCGAGGGCAATGGCATGGACGTGGCCTCCCTTGGGGAGCCGGAGCACATTCTAGAAACAATGGATTTGATCAAACCGGACATCCTCCTTCTTGACGTGGTTATGCCGAAAATCAGCGGTTTCGATGTCTGCAGGCTGCTGAGGTCAACTGCGGCGTGGAAAAACACCCCCATTCTCTTCCTGACCGGGGAATCAGATCCAACGGTGCGCCTGGAATGTTTTCAAGCAGGCGGTGACGACTACATAGAAAAACCGGTCATTAAGGAGGAGCTATTGGCGAGGATCGGCGTCCGGCAGGAGCGCATCCGGCTTTTTAAGGAACGGGCGGACCGGGACAGCCTAACAAACCTACCCAACCGACGGGCTTTTCTGGAAATGTTCAAAATCCGGGTGGCAGACAGCAAGCGATACGGCCGACCCTTGACCCTCTGTCTCATGGATCTCGATAAATTCAAGCAAATCAACGATACCTATGGCCACCTCGCTGGCGATCGGGTGCTCATCGGGTTTGGTAAGCTCTTGTCATCCCGGTTTCGCACTGTGGATATCCGAGGACGCTGGGGCGGAGAGGAATTTGCCGTGGTCTTTTACGGCGAGGAATCGCGCACCAGCAAGCTCATCTTGAGCCGCGTGCTCGAGGAATTCAAGCACCTCTCATTTGAGGGAGATCACGGCGAGCGATTCAGCGTCACCTTTTCGTGTGGGATCGCGACCTTCCCCCAGGACGGAACAACCTTTGACGAGCTCTTTCGCACGGCAGACGAAAAGCTCTATCTCGCCAAAGAGTCTGGCCGCAGCCGGATTGAGATCTAGACGCTGCCCAGCTTACAATGTGAGGTAAGAGACCGCCCCCTTTCGTAAAGGGGGCCGAGGGGATTTCGTCATTTCCTCTGGCCTTGCAATGTGACAAAATCCCCCTAACCCCCTTTTTCAAGGGGGAATTCCCATATACTACGCTGCGGCGACCTGCGCTCGACCTACCCTTACGAGATCATTGGCCTTTACTGCTACGCCAATCGCCTTTTCGACCTTTTTCCAAGCTTCGCTGCCATTCTTCAGGGTTTTGGGATCCAATCCCAAATTCTGCTCTGCCCACGTTGCAGCGGCCAAAATAGCATCCTCTTTGCCCAGTGGTTCCCGATCCAACCCGTTAGCGAGGCACAGGTGCCAGTCATCCACGGTGTAGTCATTTGCTTTTGCTAGGACTGCGCGGATGTACTTGCGCCTCGGGCGATCCAAGTATCCCTGGGTTATCGCTTCTCTGATGCCTTTTTTTACAAAGGTCGCTAGCGGGCTGTTGCGGTGTGCGTGGTTCGACCGAATCAGACCGGCGTCGTAGAGTCCGGTCACACATTGATGAAAGGCGCTCGATTCCAGTATGGGACCGCGACCAAATAAGATCCCCCAAATCGCCTCGGCCACTTCCCCGAGATCGGCGTCCGGCAGCTTGTTGGGTTTGCCATACCAATCCCAGCCAGGGATTTTGTTGAGATATTTTTGTCGTTCCCGGGACAGCGCGCCGCGTCGATATTTTTCACGTTGATGCATCACCCATACGCCCAGCTTGAAATCACCTTCAATATGGAGCTTTGGTACGCGCGCGTGGCCTTCCCGCTCGATGAACTGGTTGAGCAGGTCACATGCCCGATCCCATTTGGCTTCCTGTCCAGACCAGTACCAGCCGTCGAGATTTCCGAGGGCCTTGAGGCGATCCGGCGGCAGCTCATCCTTGGCCTGGCGCTGCCGCAGCACCCAGCGACCCAGCCTGAAACCGTCTTCCTCGTGTCTGGCCGGTACGCGGCAGTGTCCCTCCCGTTCAACGAACTTCAGCAGACAATCGTAGTGCTCCTGCCATTTTTGGTCTTTCTTGCTGTAGGTACGTTTTTGCATGGTTTCTCCACCTGTTCTAGTCTGTTATATGCGCGACACCACCTAAAGAATCCCCCATTTCATCGTCTCGCAACCAATCGCCCATTCAGGTAACCTGCCGGCATATATGTTAAAACTCCGCATCCCCATCACCGCCCGATCTGACCGGTGATGGTGTGCGAGCCCTGGGGACCTATGTATTTTCCCACTGCTGAGTTGCGCCACTGGAATGACCTCTCTCTCGCGTGGATCCGTTTGCTGTTTTTTGCACCTACGCGCATCGTCACAAAGTGGACACTACCACTTATACACCCTTTTTGTGAAGTTTCGAGAGAAAATTATATCAAAAAGAGTGAAAAAAACCAGATCAATCCCTGTTTTCCGTGATTTTATGGTGTGCACTCTGCTTCGGCATCCATACCTTGGGTGATGCGGCGATAGAACTGTCTTCTGTTATCTTAAAAATGTTATTTTTATAACATTTTTATTTATATTATTATATTTATGTTGCAAAAATATCAATATGCCACTAGAACATTTTGTGGTGGGCTACATCTCGACCTTGGACCGCATCGATCGCACCAGCCGCTCCCGCTTGGGATCCATCTTACCTGCAATGCGGGCCGCCCCCCAGGCCGCGATCAGTTCACCTTCTATGCCGAGACCGCTTATCACCCGGGTACCCGATAGAACAAGACCCTTTATGCCAGTTCTGTGTGTCCCGATCTCAAGACCCAGTGCCCCACCTGCCTCAGGGGGCTGAAGCTGCCAGAGCGGGATTTCCTCTGGATGAGGTATGGCGGGGGCCGCACCAGCAGGGCTGCCAGTGAGGTCGATCGGTCCAAATCCATCAAACGGCGAGTGGATGACCCGGAGGTGTGTGTCCAGAAACGGCAACAGCTGTCGCATTCGATCGAGCATGGCGTCCCGAACAGCACCTGTTTGGATGGCCTCCTGTCGATCGGGCGGCACGATGCACGAGACATTGAGTCCAGCTAGGGTCTTGTCTTTTTGGGGCGTCTTTTCTATGCGCAGCAGCTGGTCAAAAAGGCCCGTTCCAAACACGGCAAATGCCGTATTTGCCAGGCCCGCCGGTATGATGTCTGCGTCGACCCCCAGATTCACCGCGTATCCCAAGGGAGGGTCCGTGCATGCGTCGATACGCTCGTGAAATCGCTTTGACCATGCGGTCGGCGATATGGCAGCGGCCAATTTGGGAAGGGGGGCATCTGTGAGGATAACCTGGCATCCAGTGATTTCCTCTCGTCCTGAGATGCGAACGCCGGTAACGCGTCCCCTTTTTACGATAATCTCACTGGCCCTCATCTGGGGATGTCGATCTCCACCCCAATTGGCGATGACGTCGAGAAATAAATCGATGATCCCGCTTCGACCGCCGCGTACGGCTTGGCTGTCGTAAAGCCAGCTGCCCATCTGACGCGCCCGAACCAGGGGGGACAGGGGAGAAGCACCTGCGGTTTCGAACCGCAGCGGCGCTTCGAGAAAATCTGAAAGAGATGGGTCTGGATTCGGCGGCCAAGGCAGGTGGTCCAGTGCGCCCGTTCGAAAGGGGTTTTGAACTTCAGCGCGCGTAAACTCCCGCTTTTCCATGAAGGTTTCAGGTGGGATCACGAGGTCGTTGGCCATGAGCTTATCGATTTCACCGTTCAAGGGACCAATATGCGAGATCACGTCATCGAACTGCTGGGCTGCGTGGGGCAATTCACGCGCGATTTCCCGTTGCGTCTGTTCTGGGTCGCGATAGACGTTGATGCGGGCGTGGGGTAACACCACCTGGTAGGCCGGACTCGGAATGGAAACCACTTGCTGAAACGCCTGTCCAATGCCCAGCTCGCCGAGGAACCGACGAACAATCGGTGATGCGGCAGAAGTCAATAAAAACGGTTTCCGAATAAAATCAAAATCAAAACATGCGTAGTTGTTCGAGAGTGCTTGTTGCCCCAACACGAGAACCCGAAACCCGCGTTTGGCGAGCAATGCCCCTGCCGCCACCGGTCCGACGTCCATACCGAGCACGATGGCATCGTAAAAGTTCGCGCTCAAATGACGCCCTCTACCTCAACGCGATCTTTATCGTCATCTACACGGACCACTTGTCCAATGAGGTGCGCCGGGGTGTGGCTGGCATTTAATAGTTTGATCGCAGCGGCAGTGGCAGTGGCCGGTATAATCGCGGTCATCCCGATACCCAGGTTGAATGTCCGCAGCATTTCCCCACTGTCGACCGGGCCGATCTCGGCAATCCAGCGAAATATTCGGGGCACTGGCCAGCCCGCCTCGAGCCTCACCCCGAGCCCGTCCGGCAAGGTTCGCGGTATGTTCTCCACGAGGCCGCCGCCGGTGATGTGGGCAATCGCGCGCACATCCACCGCTGCGATGAGGCGTTTCATGGCGCTGGCGTAAATGCGTGTCGGCTCGAGCAGGATATCCCCGAGGGGTGTATTTGTCCCATCCAGAGGATGGTCGAGGCGAACGCCATGCCGATCGACAAGTGCGCGCACAAGGGAGTAGCCGTTGGAGTGGAGCCCGCTCGATAGCAAGCCAATAACCGCGTCTCCCGGCTGTACCCGTTCACCGGTGATGATGCGATCCCGTTCGGCAACACCCACCAAAAATCCCGCCAGATCGTACTCACCGGGGCTGTAGAACCCGGGTAACTCAGCTGTCTCTCCTCCCACAAGTGCACATCCTGCTCGACGGCATCCCTCGGCAATGCCCGAGATGACATCCGCTGCCTGGGATGCATCGAGCGCAGTGCAGGCGTAGTAGTCTAGAAAGAACAGCGGCTCTGCACCCACTGCCAGGACATCGTTGGCGCACATCGCGACCAGGTCGATGCCTATTGTTTGATGGTTGCCGGTCTCAAAGGCGATCTTTAACTTGGTACCCACGCCGTCTGTCCCAGAGACAAGCACAGGGTCTGAATAGCCGCTCGGCAGAGAGACGATGGAGGCAAACCCGCCCACCCCTGCCAGTACTTCTTTTCGATGTGTCGATGCGACCGCAGGCCCAATTTTTTTCACCAATGCATCTGCAGCATCGATGTTCACGCCCGCGCCCTGGTAGGTCATTTTTTCCATGAAAAAACGGTAGTGCAGCCACCCCCCGCGTGTCAATGATGGGAGCGGTGTTTCTTCGATTGCAGCGCACGCCGCAGCCCAAAAACCTGTTGACCCCCTCCCCAACCCTCGATGGACGTTCGGACCCTATCCCTCCCCCCAATGACCACTTGCCCACCGGGGGGAGGCCAGGAGGGGGGCTTTGGGAGACGGCCCCCAAAATGGGTAAGCACCCTTAGCCCCCTTGATCGGATCCTTTAATAGATGCATAAAGGGATCGAGATGCGGCATACATATGCAAAATATCCGCTCGATAAAAGCAAACCTCAGCCCCTGAGAGGGTCGAGAGGTTAGCGCACTTTCCCATTGCCTGCCCCGACCCTCTTTGGGGCTAATCTTAACGATAAACGCAAAAGCAAACGGAGTTATCAACCATGATTGTTATGAAGTTCGGCGGAACATCTGTTAAAGACGCTGCAGCTGTGGATCGGGTCGCCGGGATAATATCCGAGAGGGTTCATCTGAACCCGGTGGTCGTCGTGTCAGCCACGGGCAAGACCACTGATGAGCTCGTGGATATTCTCGACCGTCTCGAGGAAAGCCGAGACGTCCAGGCGCTGGCAGATCACATCGAGACCAACCACCACAAGCTCGTTACCGAGTTGATAAGCAATACCGAACATCGCACCACTGCCGAGAAATGGGTCGGTCGCGAGCGAGAGCGCCTGGGCAAGCTCATCGAGGGGATGAAATGCCTGGGCGAAGTGAGCCTGCGTAGCAGAGACGCAGTGCTCTCGGTAGGTGAACGGGTAAGCGCTCCGATTTTAGCGTCGTGCCTGGCATCCCGAGGGTTGAACGCGGTGTGCGTGGATCCCTCGGAGCTGATAGTCACAGACAACACCCACGGTGCTGCAACCCCACTGACCACCCGGACTGCTGCCCGCTGTAAGGCCGTGCTCGGCCCACTGTTGGACAAGGGTGCGATTCCCGTTGTGGGCGGCTATGTGGGCGCAACAGATCAAGGCGTGATTACGACCCTCGGGCGAGGAGGATCTGATCTCACCGCGTCCCTCATCGCCAGCGTCATGGGTGCTGAAAATTTGGAGTTCTGGAAGGATGTGGACGGTATCCTGACCGCAGATCCCCGCGTGGTCGAAGCGGCTCGGCCCGTGGATGCGGTCTCTTTTCGCGAGGCAGCTGAGCTCGCCTTCCTGGGTGCTGGCGTGCTGCATCCCGCTTCTATCCAGCCAGCTGTTGAGGCGGGCGTTCCGGTGGTGATCAAAAATTCATACAGTCCAGAGACCCAAGGGACCCGTATTGTCCTGCGAACAAAAATGGCCCCGCGGGAAGTGGTCACGTCCATCGCGTACAAGCGGGACCAGGTGATGTTGAACGTCTATTCGACCCGCATGCTCGGTGCGAGCGGGTTTTTGCGTCGGGTGTTCGAGGTGTTCGACCGACTCGCCATCTCAGTGGACCATATCGCCACGTCAGAGGTCAATGTCACCGTGACGTTAAAAGACAGTGAAAAACTGCATGACTTGGAAGACATGCTGGGGGAAGTGGCGAACGTAGAGGTCACGAGAAACATGGGCGTCGTGAGCGTGGTCGGTGAGTTTATCAGCGCCACATCAGGCGTGGCCGGCACCATCCTCGCCGCCTTGTCCCACATCAATTTATCCCTTATCACCTACGGTGGATCCGGTGTGAATCTGAGCGTAGTGGTAAACAATGATCAAGTGCCTTGGGCGGTGAAAGCACTGCACCGGGCCCTATTCGAAGGAGGTGAGCCCCAATGAACGGATTTCATCGGAAAGGTCAGGATCTATACTGCGAGGATGTCTCGCTGGCCCATTTGGCGGATGTGTTTGGAACACCGCTTTACGTGTATAGCCTAGGTTTCCTGCAAGAGCAGTACGAGGCGTTTGACAGCGCGTTCGCCGGTATCCCCCACGAGGTTTGCTTTGCCATGAAGGCCAATTCCAGCCTGGCGATTTTAAATGAGCTGGCGCTGATGGGCTGCGGCGCGGATATCGTCTCTGGTGGTGAGTTATACCGGGCCCTCGCTGCTAGTATGGATCCAAAAAAGATCGTTTACTCAGGCGTGGGCAAGACCTCCCAGGAGATGTCAGAGGCCATTGACGCGGGGATTCTGATGTTCAACATCGAGTCCTTTTCAGAACTGATAGCGCTCGATGCAGTGGCAGGGCGCCTGGGCAAAAAAGCGGGGATATCCCTACGCGTGAACCCGGACGTGGACCCTCAGACCCATCCGTACATCGCCACCGGCCTGGCCACTTCTAAGTTCGGCATCAAGTACGACGCTGTCATCGAGGGATACGAACGGGCCGGACGGCTCCCCAATATCGATGTCGTCGGTGTGGATTGCCACATCGGCTCCCAATTGTCATCCCTGGCCCCTTTTGTAGAGGCAGCCACCAAGCTGACAGATATGCTGACCTTGCTCAGAGAAAAAGGATTTGACATCAAATACCTGGATCTCGGGGGTGGCCTGGGCATCACCTACGACGACGAGGATCCGCCCACGGCAGCCGCATACGGGCTTACGCTCACAGATTTAATGAAGGACAAAGGCATTACCCTGATTCTAGAGCCAGGAAGAAGCCTGGTGGGCAACGCAGGTGTGCTCCTCTCCCGGGTGCTCTACACCAAAAAGGGCACGGACAAGCGGTTTGTCATTGTGGACGCGGGGATGAACGATTTGCTGCGACCCAGCTTGTACGATGCGTTTCACCGCATTGAGGAAGTGAAACAAAACCAACGGGAACCAGAGATCGTGGACGTGGTGGGCCCGATTTGCGAAAGTGGTGACTTCCTGGCCAGGGGCCGCAAGATGAACGCCCTGGTGGCGGGTGATCTGCTGGCGACCATGAGCGCGGGTGCGTATGGGTTCTCCATGGCCTCCAATTACAACTCCAGGCCAGCTGCTGCAGAAGTGCTCGTTCAAGGAAAAAAGTACGCCCAAATAAGAACCCGGCAGACGTATGAAGACCTCGTAAGAGGCGAACGCCCTGCTGTATTTTAGGCGGCTCAGCTGCTGCCCATCAAGAATTCGCTACATCTGGTTTGGGTTCAATCCAATGTGCGGACGATCAGGCCGGATCGGAGTTTTGGCTCGAACCAGGTGGATTTGGGCGGCATGATCTTATCTGCGTCAGCAATGGCCATTAGCTGTTTGATTGACGTGGGGTACATGGCGAACGCCACAGCCCCTCCCTGGTCCACGCGACGCTCGAGCTCGCGGGTACCCCGGATGCCGCCGACAAAATCGATCCGCTTGTCCCGCCTTGGATCTTCGATGCCCAGAATCGGCCCCAGGAGGTTATTCTGCAGGATAGAGACATCCAAACTTTCCACTGGATCCTCGGCATCAAATGTTTTCGCGTGGGCCTTTAATCGATACCAAGACCCGCCCACGTACATCCCAAACTCTGTTGCCCGGCTGGGCTTGGGTGTATCGGTTTTGGCCACGTCGAACTGCTGCTGGATTTTTTCTATGAGCGTCTCTGGCGTCAGGTCTCCCATATCCAGTACCACCCGGTTGTAATCCATGATGTACAGTTGGTTGTCTGGAAAAAGGACCGATAAAAAGAAGTTGTATGGCTCATTTCCCGTGTGGTTCGGATTTTCAGCTTTTCGGATTTCGCGCACCCCTGCTGCAGAGGCGGAGCGGTGATGACCATCGGCCACGTATAGGCAGGGAATGCGGGAAAAAGCATCTACTAGCGCGTTTATGGTCTCACTGTCCGAAATCACCCACAAGCGATGGCCAATGCCGTCATCAGCTGTGAAATCAAAGACAGGCGTTTGCTTACACACCCTTGCGACGATAGCGTCGATGTCCGGGTTAGCTCTGTACGTGAGAAAAACCGGCCCTGCGTTGGCGTTGAGCGTTGCCACGTGGCGGGTGCGATCTTTTTCTTTGTCTTCTCGAGTGAGCTCGTGTTTTTTGATGAGGTCCTGCTGGTACTCTTCGATACTGGCGCTGGCGACCATGCCCACCTGGACGTGGTTTCTGTCTCCGATGCGCATGGACTGCTCATAGAGATAGAGACACGGGGTTTTATCGCGCACGAGGCGCCCTGAATCGATGAAGTGCTTTAGATTTTCAGCTCCTTTGGCGTAGACCGCGTCGGCGTATGGATGAACGTTCGGATCAAGGTCGATTTCGGGTTTTACGACGTGCAAAAAACTCAGTGGATTGTCCCGCGCCAGCTCACGCGCCTCTGCTGAGTTCACCACATCATAGGGCGGACTTGCGATGCGCTCGGCGTACTTCGGCTCCGGACGATATCCCGTGAACGGCTTGATAATGGACATAAAAGACCTCCCAATTTGCGTATCAGTTATGGGTCTGACCCCTAACCGCAGTGTTGTAGCGTTGCCTGGTTAGGGCGAGAAAAGCAACCCAAAAAGAGGAATATGGGCAGAGAAATCTTGAGAAGGCGGACTCCCATGATTACATTCTAAAAGAATGTTTTTTTTAGTGGGTCGTCCAATTTAGTGGAACGTCTTGTAAGGGCTTATTGCTTACGATTGGTTAAGAACGTGCATCCTATTTCTTTACAACACAAAATAGCGTCTCTCGTTTTTTGGCAAGCCGCACTCCTGCTACTTGTCTCGCTCTCTCGTCCAGCACTCGCCCAAACCCAACAGGGAGAGGCGAGGACCCTCGTCAGATCGGCCATGACAGCCTATTTCAATCTCGACTTAAAGGCAGCTCAGGATTTTCTGGAGACCGCAATTAAAATGGCGCCGAATTTGGATAGGGGCACGCTCGCGGATATTTATTCAAATTACGGTGTGCTTTGGGTGGGCGGCTTTTTCGATAACGCTAAAGGACACGAATATTTTCTCATTGCATTGTGTCTCGATCCAACGACAGCTATCGACCCCATGGTTATGACCCCTGATATCGGTATGATCTTTAAAATGGCCCAGATGCAGACCAATCCCAGTGCCTGTCAAAAAGCAACAGCAGGGGTGACAGCCATGCGCAAGCGGTCTACACACCCCCCGATCAGGCTCACCCCTCCCCCAAAAAAGCCCAAGCCGCCTTCAACTGTCGAGCCAGTGCATCAAACGACTGGCAAACTCATGGCCCGTCGGATATCTGGAACCGCCCCTGAATATCCGGCCAAAGCGCGAAGAGAGCGGTGGGAGTCGACAATTAAGGTGGAGGTTCATGTGGGCAGGGACGGCAAGATAGAAAAGCATCTATTTTTAGAAGGGCATCCGGTGTTTCAGAATCCAGTGACGCGCGCCTTAAAATCCTGGCGGTTTGATCCCTACCTCGAAAAAGGTCGCCTCCTCAAGACCTACGGTGTGATTAAGTTTAAATTCAGCTTGGAGTAGCACGAGCGGCGATTTTCTCCTTCTAGCCCTTTCACGACATCCACACAGGCTTTGTCTGCCCTGCTTCGATCGCAAGCGAGCTTCGCAGGATGGCACTGCTTTATTTATACTGTAATAGCAGCAAAAAAGATGATCTGACGATTAAATAGGGGTACATTCTCACTTAAATAATCCGGTAAAACTGGTTCATGGCGAGGGTGAGATATTGCGCTTATAAGAGGAGTAGGCAATGTCAGACGATCCGAAATCTAAAGAAACCGACCGCTCCGATACTACCCCTGGCGACACGATCGACACTGACGACACTGCAGCAGACCAGCCATTCGCCACTGAGGGGGCCCCGTGGGTGGGCGCTGAAAAGAGATGGCTGACCCATTTGCCCGAGGCGACGGGCGAGCCCGAATTAGCAGACCCCCCAGAGGTGGCGGATAAAAAATCCGATCTCGTTGCCTTCATTAGGGAATCCAGTATTCCACCGAGTGTTTATGGCCCGGACTCCCTGCCCGCGCTTGCCGCTACTCCGCCCAAAAGCAATGGTGCCCATCTCAAACTCGGGATCATTGCGATCGTTTTGGCCGTCCTCATCTTTGGCGCAGCGTTTGGCTGGTGGTTCATCGAGGTGCGCAACCAAGCCGCGACCGCCCAGGAGACAGCAGCATCCCTGACAGCACAATTGGCAGATCGGGACAGCAGGATCGAGGCGCTCAAAAATCAGATTGAGCATCTAAAGCTGCGGGATACCCTTGCAAAAGAACAACAAACAACCAAGGCCCAACTGCGGGGTATTGCTCGACCCAAACAAGGCACCCCACAGGCAGCAGTGGCCACTGATGCGTTGCATTCAGCTGTTTCAACCCCTGTTGGCCGCACGACACCTGATGAAAATAAAGACGCGACCGCGGACCCAGCCCAGCAACGTGTTCAGCCACCCTTGAAACAAATTCCAGATGATCCGTATGCCGTCCGGCAAGCAGACACCCTACCGATGCCCGTATCTGAAATTCCAGATGATCCCTATGATGAGGTGAGTACGTCGCCGATCGCTCCAGGACCATCTTCGGCTGCAGTGCCCACTGGGTTTTCTGAGCCGGACGATCCCGTGGCTGACCTGATCGATAACTCGCTCCAGGACCAGATAGGACAAAGTCAGGAAGCTGGGCAAGCAGGACAGAAGCGAGAAGAACCTGCTGCCAATACCACGCCCACGCGAGCTCAGGTAAAAACAGCGATGTCCGCGGTCGCGCCCAGCGTCAAGCGATGTGGAAACAAGGCAGGCGAACGGATCGTTCTCAAGATCGCCGTATCCGGAGAAACTGGCCGCGTTGTGAGCGCCGAGACTGTGAGCCCGGAGCACGTGGGCACGCCCGTTGGGTTGTGCGCCGTGCGGGCCGTTCGCCACGCTAGATTTCCCAAGTTTAGTCAAAAATTGCTCGTCGTGAAGTATCCGTTTGATTTATAGGGGCGGGCGCATTTCGACCGGGCGCATCTCGATGCGCCCCTGCGACAAAATGGGGTTGCATGTCGGGCGGTTTGCGGGTCCGGCGGTTTGCGGGTCCGGCGTTTCGCGAAACGCCCCTACGACATATGCGACGGATTTTCTTTCGATCAACACCTCGGGTTCTGGTATACCGTGGAGCGAACCAACGGATGAAAGGAAACGGTGTCGAAATGGATCCTTTTAAACACGCATTTCACCTTGTGGGGCTTGTGTTGCTGGTCGCGATGATTTGCGCCTGTGGCGAGAAAAAAGAACCTGCTGAGACCGCCTCAGCGCCGAAAGTGTCCGAAGCTGCCGAAGCGAGTGACCCGGCAAAGACAGAAAAAAAGGCAGCTGAGGTCGCTACTGAGGGACCAAAACCGGTCAAGCCCCAAGTGGTCAAACTATCGGCCTCCCATATCTTGGTGATGCACAACGAATCCAAGCGCAAGCCGCCAACCATCAACCGAACCAAGGAAGAGGCAAAGAAACGCATCGACGAGATCGCCGCAAAGCTAAAAAAAGGAGGGAATTTTGCCGAGATTGCCAAGGAGTATTCAGATTGCCCGTCTGGCAAGCAAAAGGGAGGCGACCTAGGCATCTTCCCCTCCAACCGCATGGCACCTGAATTCTCAGAAGGGACGATGGCCATCGGGGTCGGTGAGATATCAGCGCCCGTTGAATCGCCATTTGGCTATCATATTATCAAGCGGCAGGCGGTTGAGGAGGTTCACGCGCGGCATATCCTGCTCATGCACACCGAGTCAACACGCCGACCCCCGTCGGTGACCCGGACAAAGTCAGAAGCAAAAACCCAAATAGAAGAGCTCGCTAAGAAACTCAAGGCAGGCGAGTCGTTTGAGACCTTGGCCAAGGCGCATTCCGACTGCCCCTCCAAGCGTCGGGGTGGCGATCTCGGTACTTTTGGCAAGGGCCAAATGGCCCCGCCGTTTGAAAAGACCGCCTTTGCACTGGCTGAGAACGAGATCTCCGATATTGTAGAGACCGATTTCGGCTACCACATCATCGAACGACTTCCCTAGTAAACATGCAAGGCGACGCGCACATATTTGCAAGGGAGTTCTGGAAAAACCAAGACAGAACCGTGGAGCAGAAGCCACAAAACCCCATCGCGGCCAAGCAGGCACTATACAACAAAGACCCGAGAGAACATAAGGTTTCCTTGGCCCAGGGCATGGTCTTCAACGACCAGGATCGCATCCGAGTATACGACCCGAAAACAGGAACCTGGTTTGATTCAATGGCCGATGCCACAGCAGGTGGATGCGCCCCTAAGGGTTGCGAGGTGTTCAAAAACAAGGCGGGCAAGATCTTTCATTCGCCCGCTGTGTTCGTGGCCCATAGGCGGGCCTTGGACAGATTTGAGCAAAGCCAGTTCGGCGATGACACGGCCCAAAATCCAGCGGCTTATGGGACGCCCACAGGTCCGCTGTTTCAAGAAGCCTTGGCGTTCGATGGAGACGACATCTATGGCGAGGGCAAGTACGCGGCCGAGCAGACGGTATCTTTTCAGACCCTGGGCATGGCAAGTGGATACCGTCACCTCGTGTTGCCCGTGCTGAACTCGGTGAGAAAATCACTTGATCTGCCCCTGTTCGAAACCATCGCCATGGGCACGAATTTTTACGGTGCGTATCCCGCTACATTCGCAGATCAAAATATTTACAGGTACCGCTACGCGACTGAAAATGGTGAATTCGACCTGGCGTCGTTCGAAAAAGCAACCCAACTGCTTGATCCTCAAACCACGCTCTTCTTGTTCGACATGAGCTGCGGGAACAACTTTGTGGGCATCAAAAGAACGCGGCAGGACAATGAAAACATCGCCCAGATCCTGATCGACAAAAAGTTCTACAGCGAGCACGACATCGCGTATCCCAACTTGGACCAGGCGTTCGACCTGGACTGGGAGCTTTACAGAATACTGCAAACCGCTGGCGCACCGCATGGGGTACAGAGCTCTCGCGGAAAAAAGGATAAGTACGCCTCTAGGCTCGCATTTCACCACATCTACCTGGGATCGTCCGAACAAAGATCCGAGATTTTCACCCACCTGGTTTCGGAAAATCGGAGCAAATTCCTGGCCATGCCAGACACCTGGTCCTACCTGGTGGAGATCGCCCGGGACCCGCTGCTAAAAGAAGCACACGAGTCGGACAATCGCGTGTTCGTGGACATCGTCAACAGTTCTCGAACCAACCTGGCCGAGGCGCTGAACTGGGGCTGGATGACGTCCCGATCCGGCATGTTCGACATGGTGAACATCTCCCACAAGGGCGTGGACATCATGGCGCAGGATTTTGCCATCTACGCGGTGCCTGCGAGGAATCAGGACATCATCGGCCCGGACGGCCAACCGGTTGGGGTAACGAGAATCAAACACGGCATACCCAAATCCAAAATCCAAGGTGTGGCCGAGGCGCTCCAATATGCCGCTCAAAAACATCCGAGCGATGCAGGCAAAACCAATCCGGATATCATCCTCGCGCGGTAATTTTCTGAACACTTGTTCATTATATTTGAAAGTAGTATTATTTTAAGTAAGATCTCCAACCACCTGATAGCGATTGGCAGGAGGTTGCGGAGGGGCCATTATGACTAGTCCTCTTCTTGGACCGAAGCATTGGTGGCAAGATTGTTGCCAACGCTCTGCGCGACGCCGGTGCAACTGTCAATATTCACGATGACTATTTCGAGAAAGATGCACCTGATGAAGCGTGGCTCCTCGAGGTCAGCAATAGGGGATGGATCGCTATTACCAAAGATATTGCGATCGGCCGATCAAGCATACAGCGTCTTGAGGTAGCTTGGTCTGGTGCACGTCTTTTTTCCTTCATGTCTGGTGGTATGACAGGACTGTCGATGGCCAAATCGCTCGTCTCTGCTTTGACCAGGATCGGGCGTATTTGTGCTTCTGAGGCAGCACCTTTTATAGCAAAAGTATATCGTTCAGGAGACGTGAGCGTCTGGAAAACAGATTCAGACCTTCTCGCAGAATTAGAAAAATACTCACCCGGTTAAATAGCTCAGAGGCCTGAGCAAGGGACCTGAGCAGCACCACAGTTGCTTTTATTTTCAGTTTTGCCCTTTGGTCTTTTATTATATCCTGCTTATCGGGTTCAAACTGGCGAAATGGAATGACGATGAAAATACTCGGTATCTGTGGCAGCCCAAAGGGCAAAAAGAGCACTACCAGATTCGGCCTAGAAAAGGCGCTGGCAGCGGCAGCGGCCGTTGGGGTGGAAACACAGATGTTGGCGATCAGAGACTACCAGTTCTCGGGCTGCTGCGACTGCGGCGCCTGCTACAAAGAATTGAAATGCGCTCAAGCAGACGATTTTAGTGAGCGACTTCTACCGTTGCTCAGCGATCCGGATATTAAAGGGATGATCTATGCCAGCCCGGTCTATTTTGGCGGTGTCACCGCGCAGATGAAGGCATTTATGGACCGCTGTGTGCCGTTCCGTCGCAACGGATATCTGTTTGAAGACCGAATCTCAGGTGTCTTGACGGTAGGGCGTTCCCGTCACGGGGGCCAGGAATTGACCGCTATGGATTTAATAAAGAACTGCCTGATTCACGGCATGACCGTTGTGCCGGATCGCTCGCCCACAAGCCATTTTGGGGGCATGCTCTGGAGTGGTCATCCCGACGGTATCGAAAAAGACGAAAAGGGTATCGAAACCGCCGAGAACTTGGGCAAGCGAGTGGCGGAGATAACGCTGAAGATCCATGGGTAGGATCCAATTCCCTGGTTAGCCAAACGTACTGCTGTTCCATCCCCAGTTTTCCCGGTCCATGTTGGTGAAATTCAAATATACGCGATCGGTGGGAACATCGATCTGTTGGTTCAAAAGCTGGCAGACCTGCTTTGAGATATCGCGGTTTACCGATCTGCTCAGCCCGCCGATACTATACACATCGACAAACGCGCTGGGCCCGATTGTTCCGCCCATGCAGATGGGCTCTTGCCGCAGCGTTACCATGACGTAGGATTCGGGTTTGCCGATAGCCTTGGCTACTATGCCGGACAGGGTTTTGAGCAGTTCATCTCGTTTGCTCCCAGTTACGTCGACCGATGTGTAGAGTCTGAGTAATGGCATTGGTTACCTCCTTTGACAGGATTATAGTAATCGCATGGCCCGTGCAAGGTCGAGGTGCTTTGAATTAAATGCTCATCCAGGATGGCTTAAAATGACCAAAATAACCTTAACCTTGGCGGGCGATTAGAACTGTGTTTACACTGCAAAAAAGGTTTCGCATGATCGAAAAACTGAACAACGTTTCGAGTACCGCGGTGAAAAAGGCCACTTCGAGGGATTGGGACGAGTGGGTCATATTCCTCGACAACGTGGGCGCGGAGACGCTCGATCACAAAGAGATTGTGAGCATCGTCAAAGGTGCGGGAGATGTGACCAACGAATGGTGGCAGCAGATGGTCACGGTGGGGTACGAATTCACCAAGGGCAGAAGAACCACGGGTCAAACTGCGGACGCCGGATTTCAACTGGGGGTCCAACGGGTCGTCCCCATAGCCCAAGACAAACTGTGGGATCTCCTGTTCAGTGAAGCCGGCGTGAAAACCTGGCTCGGCAACACCGGACCATTCACGCCCGAACCCGACTTCGCGCTCGAAGACGATGGACAGACGGTCGGAGAGATCCGCACGGTGAAATCCAGAGAACGGGTCCGCATGGTCCTCCATCCCAGTCACTTAGATCATCCCATCGTCGTTCAACTCACGTTGAGCTGTCCGCGAAATGCCGAGAACAAGACCACGCTGCGCTTTCACATTGAAAAGCTCTTCAACGAACAAGAACGGGAACAAATGCGCGACCACTGGCGCAGCGTGCTGGACGCCATCCACACCCTTGCCACAGAAAGAATAGGCGGATAGTCCCTCCTATAGTTACCCCTGAATGAGGGGTACGAACTGTCAGATATGGGTGGACTGATCAAAGGGGGCTTAACATCAGTCTAATCCTATGAATTGATATGTGGGATCAGTCAACTAGCTTGAGAACAAAGATGTCTCTGTGGGCCGAAAACGCATTCAACGGATGCTGACCACTCGGCCCAGTCCAAGGACTGTCAGAAGTTCCTACGACGATAATATTTCCAGCTGCATCTATTGTAATGTTTGCTCCTTGATCTTTGTCAGTCGAACCGTAGAAACTATGCCACGAATACCCTCCATTTGAATCCAACTTTAAAACAAAAGCATCTGCTTCTTCGCCGTTAGATTCGTCCCCGTCTTCGGAGAACTCGATCAGGGGCGCTTGGCCGGCGGGTCCAGTCCACGAGTTCTCAGAGCGGCCTCCAATAAATACATCCCCGTTATCGTCTAAAGCCAATCCTGTACCGTAGTCATTGCCAGGAGCACCATAGAAGGTGTGCCATTTGTATGCGCCGTCTGAGCCTAATTTGAGAACAAAACTATCTTCTCTTTCAGAGAAATCGTTTAGTGGACTTTGGCCGCCAGAACCTTCCCAGACAGAAGGAGAAAATCCGGTGAGAAAGATGTTTCCTGTCCTGTCTAAGGCAATACATGATGCATAGTCATCGTAATTTGCCCCATAGAAAGTATGCCATTTATATGCCCCGTTTGAATCCAACTTTAAGACGAAAAAGTCATGATAGTCATCACCATCTTCACTGTGGCTGTGCAGCGGATTCTGGTCGTCAGGACCATTCCATGAAGTCGTAGAGATTCCTTGCACATAGATATTGTTGTCATCATCGGAAACGATTTTATACCCATGGTCGAATTTCGTACTTCCGTGAAACGTATGCCATTGATACACGCCTGCAGAATCCATTTTCAAAATATAGACATCGGTAACTCCAGTATATGGATCGATAGATCCTGCATGTGGATTTAGTGGATCTTGTCCGTTTGGGCCATTCCAAGTCATTCCAGAGCCAATAATGAGGATATTACCAACCTTATCAATTGTATGGCGTATCTGCGAAGATGGATTATGAAATGTATGCCAGATATACGTACCATCAGAATCCAATTTAAGAATAAAGCCATTTTCTCTTTTTTCAGAATGAGGGTTTATTGGATTTTGGCCGTTCGGTCCATTCCAGGAATCTTCAGAAGAACCTGCTGCGATGAGATATCCGCTGTCATCAATGGAAAGAGAATAAGGCCGAACATTGCTATACCCATCATCACCATAAGCTCCATAAAACGTATGCCAAAGATAGGTGCCCTTTGAATTCAGTTTGAGGACAAAAAGATCCATAGCACCGGAATGGGCATTCAGTGGTGGTTCACCGTTCGGGCCATTCCAGGTTTCAAATATATTTCCGAGCAAATAGATGTTGCCTGCTGCATCCACCACGGCTCGGGACATATGATCAAAGGCACTGGTTCCAGAAAACGTGTGCCACTTGTACTTGCCGTCTACAGTACCAGTGTCCGTATCGGTGTCGGTGTCCGTATCGGTGTCTGTGTCGGTGTCCGTATCGGTGTCTGTGTCGGTGTCTGTGTCGGTGTCGGTGTCCGTATCGGTGTCGGTGTCGGTGTCGGTGTCCGTATCGGTGTCCGTGTCCGTATCGGTGTCGGTGTCCGTATCAGTATCGGTGTCGGTGTCCGTATCCGTGTCCGTGTCCGCATCCGTATCCGTGCTTGAGTCAGTATCTGAGTCAGTATCCGTATCCGTGTCGCTGTCTGAACCGGTGGTTGTCTCAGTATCGGTATTAGATCCGCTGTCGCCACCGCATGCGGTATGGATTGTGAGAGATGCTACCAATAAATAGAACAAAATCGATTTTGATATTCTGTACATATTCGTGTCCTTTGTTCCGGCATACAGATCCTTGCGTTGATTTCTTTGTAAATCTTATAGTTTTGCCGTTATTTGTGCAATATTACACCTCTCTCAACTGGCGAGCCATAAGTTTTACAAGAGGTGGGTATGTGCTGGTCAATAGCGTTCCAAAACGATAGACCAAAATCGAACACTTGAGTCCCCGAGTTTTCTGTCCATACTTATTCCATAATGGATTTCTTTGTGTCTCGTCTTCGAATCCTACGCGGATGCCTCTGTCTAACACTGGCCGGCACGGTTTTGCTCTGCAATGCAGCAGCAGCAGCTACTCTGGAAATCGGAGAGCCCTTTATCCGCAACTTCTCCCCTGAGGAATACCAAGGCCACGCTCAAGTGTGGACCATTATTGAAGACACCCGTGGGATTCTCTATTTCGGCACCACATCGGGGATTCACGAATACGACGGCACGAATTGGCGGCACATTGAAATCGGCGACAAGACAGTGATCCGATCCATGGCCATCAGCAAAGCCGGCCAGATCTTTGTCGGTGGCATCAAGGAGCTCGGTTACCTCGCGACAGATAGAGATGGAAAGATGGAGTACATTTCTATTGTCGACGAAATTCCTCCGGACTATCGAGAATTCAAAGACGTCTGGTATGTGTTCGCCACAACCCACGGCGTGTATTACGTCACTGTTGACCGGACATTTCGATGGCACGGCGATCAGATGACCGTGATTCCCACGGGAGCGAAGGACTGTGCCGTCGCGCTTAACGATAATATTTACCTGCACACTGCATCGGGACTGGAGCGGATCTCTGAAGGCGATCGGACACCAATGACTGGCGTTCGGTTTATGCAAGACGAATTCGGCGTGGTCCGAGGCTACCCGTTTCCCGATGGGAACCAAATCCTGCTCTATTCAAGCAAAAAAGGCCTGCTTCTTTTCTCGGTGGATACGCCGCTAGAACCAGATGGGACTGTTCGCGTCGTTGCGTTCCCGAACCAGGCCAACGACTACATCAAACGCCATAGGGCCTACAAGATGACGCCGATTTCAGATGATGCAGTTGCCATCAGCACGATCACGGGTGGCATCGTCGTGCTCGGCACCGATGGTCGACTCGTCCGCATTGTCAACACCAATCGGGGACTGGCCAAAGACACCGTGTTTTCACTTCACTGCGATCGATTCGGTAATCTGTGGGCTGGCATGCAAGGGGGCATCGCCCACATCGAGGTGAGCTCGCCTTTGAGTTTCTACGGAAAAAACTCGGGCCTACCGGGCTCTGTGAACACCATCACGAGATTCAAGGACGAGATCTACACGGGAACCATTGCCAGCGGCGCAGTTCGACTCAAGCCCTATGAGCTTTCTATCGAAGACGACAAATACGATTTCACGCCTCTGGTAGAGCCGCCCATACCATACACGTGGAGCTTCTTGACGGTGAACGATACACTGCTCATTGGATCCAAAAACCTACTTCGCCTGGACGGGCGGGAAAAAAATGTAGCGGCGATACCAAAAACACCGGTCGCCTATGCCATGAAAAGGTCGTCCCGATTCCCAGGCGTGATTTTCCTCGGCATCGCTGAGGTGAGCGGTGGCGGATTGGGCATTCTCCGGTATCGGAACGACGATTCCGAGAGTGACACAGTTCCATCAGCAATCGCGTTCGAGTACGACGGAAAAATGGAAGGGATAAAAAACACCATTCGGGACATCGACCAGGATCAAGATGGAAATCTGTGGTTGTCCACGCTCCTTTCAGGCCTGATGTTCGTCCGGTTCAAATCTGAGGATCCCGCAGATTTCGAAATCGTCCGCCTCACGGACAAAAACGGACTGCCAGGAAATTCGCAACTCCAAGTCGTGGTCGACGGTGAGCGAATTCTCGTTACCACAGGCAAGGGTATCTACCAGTATATGGGAGACGAAATGCCTCGCCCCGAGGGGATTCAATTTGAACCGCATCAAGCGTTTGAGAGCGCGTTCGAGAACCCGTCGAGCGGTATTAGTGTTATGGAAGTGTACGGCGAGAACAAATGGGTGGTTTTCCCCCTCGCCACCCATGGCATCGTGACGCGCCATCCGAGCGGGGCCTACGAGGCGGAGAATCGCCCGTTCCGCGCCGTGTCGAACGAGTCCTCTTACGCCAGAATCGACGACGACGGTGTCATCTGGTTCGGCGCGATGCAGGTGCTCTATAGATACGATCCAGCGGTCAAGAAAAACTATGATACGGCATATCGCGCTGTTATTCGCAACGTCCGGACCAATCTCGGACGAGATGTGTTCTGGGGCGCCTATTTCGATCCCGCATCTCGGCGAGCGTCTCACTACCGGCAATGGACAAACCGCCAACCCGAATCCATGAAGCCCACATTCGAATACGAAGAAAACGCCATCTCATTCGAGTATTCGGCGCCGTTCTTCGAGAGCGGACCGGAGACCGTCTACCAATACCGCCTAGAGGGTTTTGACAAAGGGTGGAGTGAATGGTCAAAGCGAACCAGAAAAGAATACACCAATATTCCGGAAGGGTCGTACACGTTCACCGTTCGCGCCAGGAATATCTACGAAACGCTGAGTGAAGTAGCATCGTACCAGTTCGCGATTCGGCCGCCATGGTATCGCACCGTGTGGGCGTATGCACTGTACGTGCTGATGTTTTTTGCACTGCTGTTCGGCGGGATTCTTTTGACCACGAGACGTCTTCGTCAGGGCAAGATCAGGCTTGAAAAAATCGTTCAGCGGCGGACCGAGGAAGTCGTGAAACAGAGGGACGAAATCGCAGCACAAAAGGACATCATCGAAGAGGCCAGGAACGCCCTCTGGGGAGAAATGGAGCTAGCCAAAAAAATCCAGACCGTGCTGCTACCGAAATCGCCTGATATCCCGGGCTACGAAATTGCAGGATATATGGACGTGGCCGATGAAGTGGGAGGAGACTACTACGATGTGATCAATGTCCACGGAAAAAACTGGCTCGTCATCGGTGACGTTTCCGGCCACGGCGTTCCCGCCGGATTGGTGATGATGATGGTGCAGACCGCCATTCGAACGGCCCTCGATAAGCATGGTGAGATGACACTGGATCAAATTCTTTCGTGGGTGAACCGAACCATCTACGCCAACATTTCTAAGTTGGGAGAAATGAAGTACATGACACTCACCATTATGTCATTTGAATCCAACGGAGCCATACTGTATTCCGGACTCCATCAGGACATCATGGTGTATCGGAAACAGACTGACGAAGTGGTGTGCATCGAAACCGACGGTATCTGGCTCGGCATCGCTGACGACATCGAAGGGATGAACCGGGTTGACAGCCTCACTTTGGCGCCAGGAGATGCGATGTTGCTGTTCACCGACGGTATCGTTGAATCGACGGATGCCAATGGCGAGATGTACAGTGACGAAAGACTCAGGACCGTTTTCGAAGCGTGCGGAAGCGGTTCAGCGCAAGCGATAAAGGACAGTGTTATAAAATCCCTCAACGGGTTTACCACGAGCGACGACGTCACCCTGATGGTGGTGAGACGGGCCGAATCAGCGGATACCGCCAGTAATACCTCTCCATTCGCTTGATATAGCCTTAATAACCCCGCACGGCTTTGAGTATCGCCAGCATTTCTGGATGGATGATCGCGTTTGAAGCAACTATCCAGCCCTCCTCGATATTGACGGGTCCTCCCGTGTAGTCGGTAGTGTGTCCGCCTGCCTCCTGAACCAACACAATGCCAGCGGCAATATCCCAGGGGTAGAGTTTGGGTTCCCAAAACCCATCGTAGATGCCGCGGGCAACAAAGGCCAGGTCGATCGCTGCCACGCCACATCGCCGAATGCCCTGGGCGCGCTTCATAAAGGCGATGAATTCTTTTGTATTGTCGTCTGCCACGCGCTGTCTGTCGTAGGGAAACCCGGTGGCGAGGAGGGAAGCGTTGATGCGGGGCGTGCTGGACACGCGGACCGGCTCGCCGTTTAAAAAGGCACCGCCGCCGCGTCGGGCCCACATGGTGAGCCCGAGTGCAGGCATTTCCACCACCCCGGCGACGAGAGCCCCCTCGTCTTCCAGGCCAATGGACACGGCAAAAAACAGATGCCCGTGCAGAAAATTCGTCGTGCCGTCCAGGGGATCGACGATCCACCGCTGCGCCTTATCGGTCCCGCCATCGCCCTGTCCCGCGTGTTCGCTCTCCTCTGCGAGCATGCCGATGTAGGGAAATCGCGCCTCGAGGCGCTCCCGAATGAGGGTCTCAGCGCGCAGGTCGTACTGGGTCACCAGGTCGATGGCGCCTTTGAAGGTCACTTGTTTCGGCTTTGTAAGCCCTTCGAGGAGGAGGGCCCCTGCCTCGCGCGCAACCCCCCTGGTTTCGCGCAGCAGTTCGTCGAGTTCTCGGTCTGTAAGGCTCATGACAATGCCTGTTTAAGCTGGGTTGCAAGCCCGCCAAAATCGCCGTTAGATAAAAGCACAACCCTGTCTCCGGGTGCTACCCAGTTGCGTATTTGGGTCAAGACATCATCGAGGGACCGTGCAGCCGTGGCCTGAATGCCGCGCGCTTGAATGTGGGATGCCAGCACATCGGTGTCGAGGCGGTCGGTTTCGGGCACGTTCCGACCGGGCGGCGCGATGATCACCTGGTCCGCGGCGTCGAACGCTCGCACATACGCCGCCTGGTGAATTGCGCGACACGCCGTGGCCGAGCGCGGCTCAAAAACCGCCATAAGACGGCCCTTTACCCTTCTTTCTGGTTGGTACGCGAGGGCAGATAGGGTCTCGGCCACAGCTGTTGGATGATGTGCAAAGTCATCGTAAATGGTCACACCGCCGCCAGTGCTGATGATTTCCTGGCGCCGACGCACGCCCCGAAATGCTGGCAGCGCCCGCTTCAGTGTATCGAGCGGCACACCTGCGCCGAGATGGCAAAGCGCCACCGCGGCCAGGGTGTTGCGCAGGTTGTGCCGACCCGAGAGCGGGGTGGTCCACCTGCCGCTGGTCTCACTGCCTATCCGAAGGTCGAATGTCTGCTGACCTGTTATGACCGCTTCAACCTCAACTTCGATCGATACCGGATCCCCTTGCACCGCATATCGCACGACATTAGCCGATGCGTTGGACGCCAGGGCTGCGGCCACGGCATCTCCAGCGTAGAGCGCGAGCATACCAGAACGGGGCACCATCTCGATGAGCGCTGCAAAGGCTGCCTTGTATGCATCAAACGTGGGATAAATGTCAATATGGTCGTGTTCCACAGAAGTTATCACTGCACAATCAGGGGCATATGATAAAAATTTGGGAGTTTTCTCAAAATACGCGCTGTCGTATTCATCCCCCTCGATGACAAACCATTGACCGTTACCGAGGTGATATCCAGCTCGGAAATCCTCGACCACGCCGCCGGCGAAAAAGGAGGGGTCTTTTCCCGCCTTTTGCAGCAAGAAGGCGGTTAAGGCCGTGGTCGTTGTTTTGCCATGGGTACCCGTTATGACGATGGGGCGCTTTGAGCGCAGAAACAGGTCGCAGATGGCGCGCGGCATGGACGCAATGGCCAGGCCTCGCTGGTTCGCTGCCACTGCCTCTGGGTTGTCTTTGCGGCACACATTGCCAATGACCACCAGGTCGGGCCGATGGTCGAGGTTTGACGGCCGAAACCCCTGCATCACAGAGATGCCGAGGCGCCTGAGCACATCGCTCATAGGTGGATACGCATGGATATCCGATCCAGTGACCACATATCCCCGCGCTGTCAGAAGCCCGGCCAAGGTTCCCATACCAGTGCCGCAGATGCCGATGAGGTGTACGGTGCCCGGCGGTTCAATCTTTACTTGTTGTGCCAACCATTCCCCTTTTTTGCGGTTTTAACGTTCTAATTATCTAAAAATCTAGTAAAATAAATAGGATTGGTAAATGGTGACACATCGAAAAAAAAATACCTCACATCATTTTATGAGCCGCAGTTGGTTTCTTGGGGGCGTCCTTCTATTCACGGCAATGCCGATTCAAAGTAGAGCTGAGGCAGCGGCGAACCAAGAGAAATGCAGCGCCGCGTTCTGCCTCTTTATTGAACACGACATGACGCTTACAACAGAGGCGAACCTGCTGGCTGAAACCCTTCGGCTGCGCCTGTGCAAACGTAGTGTGGCCGTGCTCCTATCCTCCGCAAAGCCCCCCAGCCCTCCCATCGAAGGACCGGATCCGGATCGAAATGCACCGATCCAAGCTGAAGCACAGACCATACCCAATCATAACGGCTGTCCAAACGGTATGTCACCGGCCACTCATAAAACAGACGCTTGGTGGGTCGTCCACCTCACGGCCACATCGCCTGAGGAAATTCTGGTGGCAGTCGATTATCTCGAAGGGGAGAGCGATGAAGATCTCATCCGCGAGCTGCCAAAAGGCCCGGACCCGAGTGCGACCGCGTGGACCATAGCCCTCATGATCGAGGAGGTGATTCGCCCCTACTTGGATTCAAAAACCGAGCAGACCCCCCTGGGTGCTGGCCTGGCCATCGTGGAGCCGCCGGCTGTGGGTGGCGTGGCCATGCCCAGGTCAAAAAGAACCCAGGCCATCCCGTCCCTGCGCTATTTATCGGCAGGGTTTGAATTGGCATACTTGGGCGTAGGAGAGACGCAGATCAGCGATTTGCTGGCCGGACCCCAGGCGTCGATTCAGGGATTGCTCGGCCCCAGGTTTGTGGCTGCCTTTAGTGCGGGTTGGATCGGTACGGGCCGCTTTGATATTAAAATCCCCGACACTACCGAACGGGTCGAGCTGACCGTGAGCCACGTTCCGCTGAATCTGATGTTCGGGTTTGCAGCCATATCCCGAGCCCGATGGCACCTGACCATTTTATCTGGATTGTCCACCGGGTTTTCTATCTATCGCGTTTCGGTCGCCTCCCTGAACCGGCAACACACCTACATGTACTTCGATCCCTGGGTACAGGCGCGCGTTGAGGCATCCTATCGCATTTACGGCCCACTCGGCGTGTATATGAACGGCGGCGTTGGTGTTCCCCTGATACGGGAAGTGATGGCAGATTCGATCGGGGTGGAGATATACCGCCAGCATTGTGTATTGCCGATTGTCGGGTTAGGATTGCAATTGTGGATTGAAAAAAATGTCTCTCATCTCTAATAAACCGTTTCATAAATCCAAGGGGCAAGGTGCGACTAATACTAGGGAGCACAATTCAAAGGGTGCTGCATTTAGTGGAGAAAAGCCCGTGCAGATTGGTATCTTAGAGAGAATCGGCATTGCCCCGGCCCAGTCCACCAAGGCCGATCGAATGAGAACCATCGTGGCCCGATGCCAGGAGGGAGACGAAGACGGATATAGAGCCCTGTTCGAGGAGTGCGTTGACGGCGTCTATCGACACCTGAGCCTATTGCTCGGCCCTGGGGCGGATGTGGACGACCTGATACAACTTGTTTTTCTTAATGTTTTCAATTCTTTAGGTCGATTTCGTGGGCGATCAGCATTCACTACCTGGCTGTTTCGCATTACAGTAAACGTGGCCAGACAGGAAATTCGATCTCGCAAGCGATACCGTCGACTCGGTACAGCGGTTAATGATGCGAGCAAAGTTCAGCCTCAATTTGTCGATTATAACCCTGAACAGCGACTGAACATTGAGCAACAAATATATGAAGTTCTAGACCAATTAACCCTAAAGAAGCGAGAAACCTTCATCTTATACACATATGAAGGGTATTCCCTGGAGGAAATCGCAGAGCTACTGGGGTCGTCTGTTTCGACAGTGGGATCCCGGTTGCAGTCCGCTCGCAGGGAAATTGTAAAGATTTTGGCTAAGGAGAAGAAACAATGAGGCGGGGCTCGGTCGAATGCCGGACCGTTAGGCGCGATATGCTTCGGCGTGCCGATATCGGCGCTGTTCAACGCGCGCGGTTGGACGTTCATCTCAAGCGCTGCCCAGCCTGCCGAGAGATCGCTCGGCATTTTGAGCTGATCGAGGCTGGGGCCAACGAGATTTCGTACCTCGATAAAAGCCAAAAGCAAGCGATTTATAACCGATTGATCCCGGTTGTGAACGAAAAGACCAACCGATCGCAAATACGTCCAGTTGCAAGGCGAGCCCCAACTAGGTGGTCGCTTGGACTCGCGCTTGGGGCAGCGGGTGCGGTCGCGGTTTTGGCCGGAATGCTCGTATTCCCTCGGGTAATGACCGAGCCGGCAACCCAACCGTCAGATGGGGCAAATACTACTGAATCTATGGCCCTACCGCGGGTTGTCTACAAGGGTCTTATCGATCGCCACGAAGGAACGGTCCACGTCAACAGCGACGCCACATTGGGAAAAGGACACTTCAAGGTGGCAACGGGCACGCGCGTCTCGGTCTCCAAAGACGCCCGATTCAGCTTTCGCATCGGTTCGATCGCCCGGGTGGCCATGTTTGGCGAGACCCAGTGGGAGATCACATCGGCCACTGATACGTATGTTGCCATGAACCTCGAGGCGGGTCGCGTTGCCGTGGACTTTGACGGCGCCCTCGGGAAAGTAATGGAAATTAAGACGCCCGACACACTGGTTCGGGTCAAAGGAACGGTTTTCACCGTCGAGGTACAGCCCCAGGGCAAGACCCGGGTCGGTGTGCTAGAGGGGCGCGTCGAGGTGGTTGCGCTCAGTGGCGAGCCACGAACCGTCAATGTCGCCAGCGGAGAGTTGGTTGCCCTGCCCGGCGATGGATCTCTGCTCCTGCTTTCTGATGACCACCGACGCCTGGCTGCCGAAATGCACACTGCGTTGCGATATCCCGAAGAGTTAACCCGGCTGGTTCGGTTCGACGGTAGCCCTGAAAGAGTGAAAGTCGAAGTAGACGGCCGGGTGGTCGGGACAACCCCGCTGGCCGTGCGCCTGCCTTCGGGCCCGTTCACCTATCGCTTGACATCCCCTGGCATGGATCCGGTGGTCGGCAGCGTCTCTGACCGGGCAGATAGTGGAAAAATAGAATTTAACATGGCGCCCAAAGTTATGTTTGAGGCAATCCCCGAGCCAAACGTGCCAGTCTCCGCATCTAAAAGAAGGGGATTCAGCCGCAACAAGGCATCGGCACGGACCAGCGCCGCCACACAGTGGAACCTCTTCAAGCGCGCCCGGGCTGCAATGGCGGCCGGGGATATTCCGTACGCGATCGGACTGCTCGAACGCGCTCTCGAAACCCTGAACGGCCGCCGATTGGTCAATGGCCTGTCCCTGCTCGCAGAATGCTATGCCGCGTCTGGACAGTATGCCAAGGCAGCGTCTACGTTTGACCGAATTGTCGAAAAAGTACCTGGTTCGACCATTGCCCAGAACGCCCGCTACGAAGTGGGTCGGCTGTCCATGGATCAGCTCGGGGATCTGTCCCGGGCGCGGGCAGCGTTCACCGCGTATGTGGCGTCGCCTCGGGGGGGAGCCCTGCGGGAGGAAGCGTACTACTCACTCTGCGAACTCGACGGGCGGGAGAGCGCCCATCGGGATGCCTTGCATTGCTTCAATCAATTCCTCAGAACCTTTCCCGGCGGTATCTACGAGCCAGAAGCTCGGTTATGGCGCGGTGCCCTCCACCAGGATATGAGTAAGAGCTGGGGAGATGCAGAGCGGGATTTGCTGGCGTTTATTCAGGCCAAACCCCGACATCCCCGCGTGGATGAAGCCCGGTATCGGGTCGTGCTCGGTCGATACCAGTCAAACGACCGCCGCGGTGCCATGCGAATGATCGACGAATACCTGCGCAAGCACCCGGCCGGTCAGTACCGGGTCCGCGTCCAACGGCTCAAGCGGGCAGTGATGGATCCCACGTTCTCCCTGACATCGGGCAACAAGTAGCCCCCTCCCTTAGGCCATATGTGATCAAATAGGCGAGATTCCTTGCAGCTGATTGTGGTAAGCACGTCTTTGTCATGTTTACCCATCCCTATGCGCCATTCCTCCTCCAGGTCGAGCGCCCCGGGCGTTATGTGGGCGGAGAATTCGGCGCGGTAAAGACCCCCTCGGCCGCGGATCTCCGCCTTTTACTGGCATTTCCAGATATCTATGAAATCGGGATGAGCCACATGGGGATTAGCATCCTCTATGAGATTGTGAACGGGCTTCCCGGGTTATCTGCAGAAAGGGTTTTCATGCCCTGGCCGGATCTGGAGGCTGCGTTAACTCGACATGGGGTGCCCCTCGTGTCCCTGGAGTCGGCCAGTCCCCTGAGGGATTTCGACATTGTCGGATTCTCCCTTCAATACGAGCTTTGCTATACCAACATGCTGGCAATGCTGGCCCTGGGGGGGATTCCCAGGCGCGCTGACGCCCGACAGGCCGGCGATCCCCTGGTGATTGTGGGCGGCCCGGTAGCGACCCACGCAGAACCCATTGCTCCTTTTGTCGACCTCTGCCTCGTGGGGGATGGGGAACAGGCCCTGCCCGAGCTATTGAACCAGGCACTTGCCTGTAAAAAAAGAGGGCTCTCCCGCAGCCGCACGATCGAGCACCTGCATGGATTGCCAGCTGTGTTTTCCCCAGGGCTGCTCGCGCGCAAATGGGATCTGGCCGCCCAGCGCATGGTCGTTAGTAAACCCCCAGGGCCCACTGCCCGGCGAGCCCGGGTGGACGCGCTCGGTCACCATCCCACCGGGTTCGGCCCTGTCCCGACTGTGCAAGCCGTGTTCGACAGGTACAGCATCGAAGTGGCCCGGGGATGCACGGCTGGGTGTCGCTTCTGCCAGGCTGGATTCCTCAATCGTCCCGTACGAGAAAGAGATGCGCAGGCCACCTTGCAGTCGGCCCTGCGGGCGATCCGCTGCCTCGGGTCTGATGAAATATCCCTGGCTGCCCTATCCACGGCCGATCACAGCGATATTGGGCCGATGGTTTCAAGCCTCGGTCAGACCCTCACGCCAGAGCGGGTCTCTCTTTCAGTCCCCTCCCTGCGGGCCTATGGGCTCCCCGATGACGTGGTCGAGGTACTCAGTCGCCTGCGGGCAGGTACCATCACCCTGGCCCCGGAAGCTGGTACCCAGCGGCTTCGGGATGTGATCAATAAAAATGTCACAGAGGCCGATCTATTGGACGCTGCTGCCCGGTTCTTCGACGGGGGCTTCACGCGGATGAAGCTCTACTTCATGATCGGCCTGCCGAGCGAGACAGACGCGGACGTGGGGGCCATCATCGATCTGGCCAAGCAGCTCTGCACCTTGGGTCAAAAGCGCTTGCGCGGACGGCGGCCGCGGGTTGTGGTCTCGGTCTCGACCTTTGTGCCAAAGCCGTTTACCCCGTTCGAGCGGGATCCCATGATCGGCCTTGAAGAGATTCGCGCCAAGCATGCCCTGCTTAAAGACCTTGCCAAACGGGCGCGCATCGAGCTGCGCGTGCATGCGCCTGAATTATCTGTTCTCGAGGGTATCCTCAGCCGCGCTGATATCACCATCGCACCCCTACTCGAGCGGGCAGTGGATCAGGGCGCCCGCTTTGATGGGTGGACTGAGATGTTCAAGGCCTCGGTATGGGATCCCATCCTCGCCGATATCGATGTCCAGGCCATGTGCGATGAAATCCCACAGCAGGCCGGGGTGCCGTGGGATCACATCGACGTGGGCATTGATCCAGCATTCCTCGCCTCAGAACGGCAGCGTGCACGTACCCACAAACCCACGCCCCAGTGCGGGAGATACACCCCCGAGAAAGGAGATCGCATCCATACGATTTGCCATGGCTGCGGTATGGCCTGTCCCATGGCAGATCTGCCCCTGCAGATGCCGCGATCCATAATACAGAGCAGCACCCCATCTCGGCCGTCAGTGCCGGCCACGCGCGCGCCAAGGGCTTCGGCCATCATTAAGGACGCCGGGGCAATGCGATACAGGTTGTTTTTTGCCAAGTGGGGGAGACATGCATTTATCGGGCATCTGGATACCATGCGACATATCGTCCGCAGCCTGCGCCGCGCAGGCCTCGACCTGGTCTACACCAGGGGGTTTCACCCCAAGCCCAAAATAGAGAGCGCACCACCCTTGCCGCTCGGTATTTCAGGGCTCTGCGAACCCTTGGACGTACAGTTCATCGACCCGCCCGGTGAAGCGGAGATCCTAGACCGACTCGGGCAAGCCGTGCCCCCGGACATGGCATTTGTCGCTGTTCAGGCGCTCGATCCGGGCGCACCGTCGCTCTCGAAACAGATCACCGGGGCCGAGTACATCGCCCTGGTTGCCGCACCTCGCAATTGGGTTGCACAGGGCATCGCGCATCTCCTCGCTGCCGAGTCACTGTTCGTCAATCGCACTAAAAAGCATCAGCTGAAGTCGGTCGACATTCGGCCGTTTTTAAAGAGCGCCTCGCTACTCGACACCGGCCTACAGGATCTCCACTTACCCACAGAAACAAATCGCATTGCGATTAAATTTTTCATCAACATGCCCGGGTCTGGCACTGCCCGGCCCTTTGAAATCGCAACTGCCATCGTTCCCAATATGCCAGAGGATCCGTGGGTGGTGCGCACCCGGATAGCACTGCGCCATTCCGACACGTCCACAACTCATAAAATATGTACGCATCAAGTTGAAAAACTGCCTATCTAAGTCAGACTTAGAGTATGCGAGACGCGGTCGGCAGGCCGATTGAATCTGCTCGGAAGCGTTGTTGCAAAGGGGAGGCGCAATGAAGTCAAAGTATAGAATATTGGCAGTTGACGACGATGCGCGAAATACAGATATCATGCATCGCCTCTTGGGCAGCAAGTATGACCTCAAGACCGCAAACTCAGGGGAAGAAGCCCTCGAAGTGATTCAACCGTTTCATCCGGATCTCGTGTTGTTGGATATCGTAATGACGGGTATTGACGGATACGAAACCTGCCGCAGCATCCGAGGTGATGCGCGGTTCAGGTTTACAAAGATCGTCCTGGTCTCTGGACAGGACTCTGTGGAGGAGCGACTCAAGGGATACGAGGTAGGGGCTGATGACTATGTAACAAAGCCCTTTGATTTTGAGGAATTAAAAGCCAAAGTAGAGGTGTTTTTAAGGCTCAAGCGCGCCGAGGAAGTGGATCAAATCAAGGGCGATCTCCTCACCCTGTTTTCCCATGAAACAAAAACCCCCCTTAGCGGTATCATCGGTCTTTCCGAGCTGCTCAAGGAGGATATGAGTCTCGGTGAGAACGCGCGAAACTGCGCAGGTCTCATCTACCAGAGCGGCAACCAGTTGTTGGAATTTGTTCGAAAAACCTCTTTTTTGTGCGAGCTCAAGACAGGGAAGAAGCTGCTAAAGCGATCCGAACCCGTGTCAGACCGCGTGCAAAAGGCAATTGCCGCAACGGCCAAGCTGCTGCCCCCTGAAGGCGAAGCCGTTTATAAAACAGAAATCCCAGAGGACCTCACGGTGACCGCGGATTGGGACATGCTCGACATGGTGCTCGGATACCTGCTGCACAATGCTGCAAAGTTCTCCCAAAACGGGGGTCCGGTCCAGGTTTCTGCCAAAGAAGAGGGCGGCGCGTGTGTCATTCGGGTTGAGGACCAAGGAGCAGGCATTGATCCGCAATGGATGCATAGCATCTTCGATGAATTCGCGGTTCAAGACGTGACCCATCACCACCGGGGCCAGGGCTTGAGCCTGGCTATTGCCAAGCACGTGGTTGAACTCCACGACGGTGCGATCCGCGCAGACAGCACGCCTGGTAAAGGATCCACATTTACCATCCAAATGCCGATCTAATAAGGGTTACGTAACTTTCAACGGGCCAGGTGCCTTTTTGAGTAACTTTCTTGTCAGGTGACCTCAGTCCACTTGCGTTTGAACATCCCCCTAGTATTACGTCAAACGTATCTTGTCGGGTGAAGATAGCAAATTCCCCCTTGAAAAAGGGGGGAAGGGGGATTTCCAAATGCTTTGGAAATATTGACGAAATCCCCCCAGCCCCCTTTTTCAAAGGGGGAGGCATTTTACCCAACATGATTCACTTGACCGAGTACTAGCCCCTTTTTCAAAGGAGGAATGTGGGATGTTACCCATCAGCATACACTGTACCGGCCTTGGCATGGTTCTTTCATAAACGGCTGCCGCAACTCATTTGAAAGGAGAAAGAATGAAACGCATCTATTTGTTTGCAATCGTGTTGGGTATGTTCTTCGGGTTCGAATCCATTGCCCTTGGCGCATCAGGGAGGCTTCTGACCGTGGGTGATCCATGGGGAGGGCCATCGTCTTTTGACACGATTCAGGCAGCTGTTAACGAAGCAAGAGCGGGAAACAAGATCATGATCTGGCCCGGCACCTATGACGAATACAACGACCCTATTTGGGAAGTGCTCATCCAAAATAAAAACATGATACGGCTCGTCGCATATGATCCGACAGACAAGCCAATTGTGGTCGGCAAATTCGACATCTTGGATTCCAGCTACATTACCCTTGAGAACTTGATCATTGATGGACACTTGACCGTAGAGGGCACGAATATCACTGTCGATGGCTGTGAAGTAGAAAATTCAGCCACGTTCAGTCACGGTATCAACAATATTGAGTTGATCGATACCTGGTTCGATGGCCTTGTGCATATCTATCCCATTTCCCCGGATATCGGCACTAGGAACTTCAACATTGAAGGATGTACGTTTGCAAGTAATAACGGCGGTATAGACTTCGATGTTTACAGCAATGATGCCTTTGAGCTTCACGTTTTTGACAATACGTTCCTCAACACCTCCACTGGCATCTATACGCAAAGGTTTGGCAGCTATTCACATCCTAATATTTATATGCGGGACAATGAATTCATTAACTGCCAAACAGAGACAAACGACGACTATGAGATTTACGGACCGTACGCAAGCTGGCATTCCACCTATCAAACCCCGGGCTACCCCAACGGGTATCCAGACAACGTAAACGAGTCGGTGATCATCAATCCAACCCCGGGCGATAACGGCTACCTGGTCATCGTCGACGGGGAGTGCGAGTACTACTGGGACAAGCTCTATGTAAAGGAAATGGACGGCACTGTCATTCATACCTTTACCGGAAAAGTGTTCAACTACGAGCTTTATATAGATAGCAATCGCTCTGTTATCGTTCAGTTTGTCTCGGATTACATTTTCAATGAAGAGGGCTTTGAGGTATGGACAGTGAGGGATTTCTAAGTGTTATTCAGCTGTCCAGCGGACGACTCGTATGGGTTCTTTGATACCGATAAGCCTGTGGTAGCGGTTGATCCGTTCGAGAAACGCGACCGTAATCCGGGTACCTGCGGTGAGCAGCCGCCTATCGTCCTCAGTATCCACATTACTTCGGAGAATATCCCCAATCGCAATGTCCTTGATACGGGCATCCAGTAAGGCCGCCTTTCCACCGCGGAGCTCCTGGTTGTTGAGCAGAACGTCCTGGGCTGCAGAGAGAATCTGCTGATTGTACTGGCCCTTGCTCATGATATCGAGGACTTCGGCAATGGGTCTGCCTGTTGACTCGAGCTCAACCAGGGCGGAGATGACACTCAACATGTTGGCTTCAAAGGAGATATCATCGGGGATCGGCGCATTGGCGTCCGCGCCGCTTTTCGAAAACTTCGTCAGCGTGGTCCGGACATACTCGGCGACAGCCTCGAGCCTCGGGATGTGGGAGAGCAACCTATATCCGATTTCCGGCACCTCGGATAGCATTTCGGATTCGGCCTGGGAAAGGGGCTTGTTCTCCAGCACCTTGGTCTTCAATTCCGGAGGCAGGATAACAAAGCCGATGGGCATGAGCGTGGCTGCGGCCTCGAGCTCCCAGGTGGTTTTTGTTTTCAGTGCCGGTGCGATTTGCTGGACGTAATTCCTGACCTTGGTGGCGTGATCAAACGCTTCTGAGTCGGTCAAGGAGAGAATCTCGGTCAGCATTTTAATGCACCCCTGCAGGGTGTGCTCGAGTAATTCCTTTTCACTGGTAATCAGTCTGTACTGGCGAATACCGCTCGCCAGGGTTGTGATCAGTTGGCCTGCAGGACAGGGTTTGGTCATGAATCGGAAGATATTTCCCTCGTTCACCGCCATCACTGCTGTCTGTTGATCCGCGTTGCCCGTCAGCATCATCCGCACTGTTTCAGGCGATTGTTTCCTCACTGCTTTGAGAAATTCCACCCCATCCATGCCCGGCATGCGCATGTCAGCGACCACCACCGCAAACGGGCCATTGCTTTCTATTTTTTCTAGAGCTTCCCGTCCTCCGACCGCGGTTTCGAAGTTGTAGTGGTTTCTGAGCTGGCGCCGGTATCCGTCGAGTACCCGCGGCTCATCGTCAACCAGGAGGATCTTCTCTTTCCACATGGCCGTTCCTTTCGGATATTTACGGTCCGTTACTGATGAACGGCCCAACAGCCGTTTTCTTAACCCGATCTTTTCCCAAGAACTGGCTGTAAAAATGCTAAAAACCCGCGTTCGTGAGAATATAGTAGCGCGAGCAGACAATCGCAACTATTATACAGAAACAGCTGCCGGTCCTGGCGTTCACCTTTGAAAGCAAAGATAGTTTAAGGGTCGACAAGGCTCGGAACTTCGTCGTCGGTACGTGGCTGTATCTTCGAGGCGAGAAGACAATGAAAGCGCTTACTATATGAAAAAAAGACAAAAATCGAAAAAGGTTGTTTTGGAAGCAGGTGATCTGATTCAGCACACGACCCAGGACTTTGGTATCGGGCGAGTGATGGAGGTAAAAGACGGGGTAGTGATGATCGCGTTCAAAAAATCGGGCAAAAAGCGGTTCCCGGTCGGTTCGAGATTCCTGGAGCCGATCGATCCCGACGCCCAATCCAACTCATTAGATGAACCGGCTGTTATTGAAGAACCTACCGCGGAGGAAACCACTTCGAAGGACTCAGAGTAAGGACTCGCGCATCGTATGGCTGCCAATAAGTTCTGGGTGGCGCGTACGGGGCATGGGGATTCACCGTATGAACATAGAGGAAGAAAGGTTTCTTACGCCCGCGGGCCGAGAGCCAATTAGCAGCTTCAAAAAAAGCTGCGGTCACGCCTGTTGCATCTGAAACGGCAAGATGTAACCACAAGGGTGATCGGAAACAAAGCTGGCGCCTATTATCGAGAGGCTTGGGAGATAGTCGATGACAGACGATCCAAAATTCGAGTTCATGGTGGAGCAGCTCAAGGATGGCACGTACCTAGCGCGGTCCTTCGCTGCCTGCATATTCACCGAGGCTGCAACCATTGAGGAGCTGCGCGAACAGATCTGCGATGCGGTCTGCTGCCACTTCGATGCGGGCTGCGCCCCGGGGTCGGTCTTGCTGCGGTTTGTGGAAGTGGTCAAAGAGGAAATCGTCACTCGATGAAGCGTCCACGGGATCTCTCAGCCCGGGAGATTATCCGTGTGCTCAGACCCCTGGGCTACCGGGTGACCCGGCAAGTGGGCAGCCACATGCGTCTGACCACCGAGGAGCGCGGCCAGCACCACATCACCATCCCCAGCCACCGCCAGCTGACCATCGGCAAGATCAACGCCATGCTGTGGGACGTAGCCAGGCATTTCGGAATATCCCGCGAAGAGCTGATGGACCGCTTGTTCGCTTGATTCAAGAAAGGACGCGCTTGTTATCCAATTGGGAACACCTCTCGGCTTGGAACTATCATGATGTATGCCAAAATGGCCAGTTAAAGGATTCTATATTTCGCCAAAATGCCATCTCAAATGACTGAAATGGCGGAATAAAGATTTTTATATCTCGCCATTTTTTTACCAAACGTGGATTAAAAACGCACCCGGCAGCGTATTCAATAGCCAACAATCCGGATACTGGATTGCCAAACAACAGGGTCGACCCTGGTCTGCCTGGGCTGGAAACGCCTTTGAAAACGTGGGGCAAATAAAGAAAGCATTGGGCTTGAGCGGTGTCGGCTCGGTCGAGAGCAGTTGGTATGTCAGGCCGACAGCCCAGGGGGAAAACGGCGCGCAAATCGATCTGATTATCGACCGCAACGACAATTGCATTTCTTTGTGTGAGATGAAGTTTTCAAACACAAAATTCGCAATCGACAAGTCCTATGCTGCTCAATTGAGAAAAAAAAGAGAGCTATTTGAAAGCACAACGCACACAAAAAAGAGTCTTTGGGGGGTCTTTGTAGTGACTTTGACCCGAGCCCGCCCATTGCGTTCCCTCCCCCGTGGGCTACACTACGGCACTTTACCACTCTCTGATGTACTATTCATTCAGCGCTTATCCGTAAGCCCTCAGATGTCGTTTTATGAAAATGCCGAATCGAGATGTGGATCACAGCTGAGATATTGGATTGTCTTTCCCAGTAAGCCATGTTTCGATGGTGTGGGCTCTGGCACGACACGTCAAGAGCTGGAGGGAATGTGGCGATGGCAAAAACGACGAGAGATCCGAGCCGACAGGCTGCTGATAGTAAGCAGGATACGACCGCGAGTGCTGACCCAGCATCGATCCATCGGCCCCTGCTAGATGTGGACGCGCATGTTACAGGCGTTCTATCCGGGGACAGATCCGTCTTGGCACAGACCATTACGCTGGTAGAGAGCAATGCATCTGCGCATCAGAAAAAAGCCCAGGCAGTACTGAAGCAGCTGCTTCCCCACGCGGGCAATGCATTGCGCGTGGGTATCACAGGCGTACCAGGCGTGGGGAAAAGCACCTTTGTCGACGCCCTGGGCACCATGCTAACCGGCCAGGGTCACCAGGTGGCTGTCCTGGCCATCGATCCCAGCAGCAGCATTACCGGCGGATCCATCCTGGGTGACAAGACGCGCATGGAGCGACTGGCCTGCGATCCCAATGCCTTTATTCGCCCATCCCCTACTGGCGGGGCCCTCGGTGGGGTTGCCAAGAAAAGTCGCGAAACGCTAATCGTGTGCGAAGCTGCCGGGTTCGACGTGGTGTTTGTCGAAACCGTGGGCGTGGGCCAGAGCGAAATCACTGTCCGTTCGATGGTCGATTTTTTTCTGCTGTTAATGCTCCCAGGTGCCGGGGATGCGCTCCAGGGCATCAAGCGGGGGGTGATGGAGCTGGCTGATGCACTGGTGGTCAACAAAGCCGATGGGGATAACGCGCATAGGGCAGGTGTTGCCAAGGCAGAGCTGGACCGGGCCCTGCCCTACCTGCAACCTGCCACGCGAGGCTGGAAAACAGGGGCCCATACGTGTTCGTCACTCGAGGAAACCGGCATCGCTGAAATCTGGGCGGTGATCCGGGCATTTGAGGAAAAAACCAAAAAGTCCCAAATCTTTTTCGAACGTCGCAAGGCCCAATCCCTCGAATGGCTCCATTCGATGATAGATGTGCACCTGAGGGCTGATTTTTATGAGAATGACGCTGTCAGAAAGCGCTTCTCCCAAATAGAACATTCGGTGGTAGCTGGAGATCTCCCAGTCACGGTTGCCATCGAACGGCTCTTTGCAGCATACCGAGGCAGATAGCAATGAGGGGGGCCCTGTTACATGGATATGGACCCCTTGCGAAAGTCTGTAGCGCCGATCATCGCGTTCACTACTACTGGCATACCATTTTTTGCATCTGCCGTTGCCTGGGCCAACACGGTTGATATTTCCTCGGTTTTTTCTATTTTATATCCCTTGCCACCAAAGGCTTGTGGGATTGTATGGTAATCAGACCGGCTCAACACAGTGGCCACGTCGTCCTTTAATATTGCAACCTGATCCCGCGCGATCTGGGCCCACCCACCGTCATTTCCAATGACGGCGATGACGGGCACCTGATGCCGGACAAAGGTGTCAAATTCAATCAGGCTATACCCAGCCGCGCCGTCACCATAGAGAAGCCAGATCGTTTTCTCGGGATTGACAAGCCCTGCCCCAAGGGCAAAGCCAGCGCCCACGCCCAGGGTGCCAAACGCACCTGGATCCAGCCAGGTCAGCGGACCGCGAGGACGCAAAATATAAGAAGCCGTGGCAACAAAGTCTCCCCCATCCGCAACCAGCACGCCATCCTCCTCAATCGCTCGATCCAGGGCACCGCAAAAATGCAGGGGATTCAAAAAATCAGTGGGCGCCTCGGACATTTCCCGAATCTCTTTTTCCCGAGATAGTTCCCGTTCCGACAGTGTCTTCGTCCAACTCGCCCACTTTTCTCGGTTGTCTTTGAGTTCCGGTGAGCTTGCAACAGAGATGAGGAATGTGGCCGGATCCCCATGCAGCCCGAGCTTTGGCCAGCGATTTTTTCTGATGTCTTTCAAGGCCCGGTTGATTGAGATCAAGCGCGCCTTGGGATTGATATTCAGTCCGTAATTCAATCGAAAATCCATTGGCACGCCAGCGAGCAGCACCAGGTCTGCTTCTTTCAGTGCTGCTGTCCGATGGTGTCGGTACTGCAGCTCATGGGTTGCACCTAGGAGCCCACGGCTCATGCCAGATAGGAAGAGGGGTATTTTTGTTGATTCAATTGCCCGTATCAGGGAGGGAATCTCGCTTGGATCAGCCGTTGTCTGGCTTCCCAAAAGCAGCACCGGCCGACAGGACTGATTGATCATCTTAACAGCCCCGGAGATAGCGCTGCTGTCTAGAGACGGGCTTTCGACAGCTAGATGATGGCGTTCCTCGTCTACCTTCTCATCGTCGTATCTACCCTTGTTGTCCGATCCTTCGGAGTGGCAGGCGTAGATGTAGTCGAGGTGATGGTTGAGGTACCAATTCAGAATGCGATCTTTAACGCTTCTGGGCTGTGTGGATTGTTGTATATACCACTCTCTAACCAGGGCTTCGTCATATAGCAGATCAATCGGGCACTCGATAAACACAGGTCCTGGAACGCCGGAAACAGCTACGTTGAAGGCTTTTTCTAGGAATGGTTCGATGTCGCAATTCTGTTTAATCCGCGCGGCCCACTTTACAATTGGCCTAATGATGCTCATCTGGTCGATATCTTGAAGGGCACCCCGGCCTTTCAGAATGGTGGGCACCGCACCTCCGAGAACGATAATGGGGGACTGGGCCATTTGGGCATTTTTGATGGCGGTAATGGTGTTTGTCACGCCAGGTCCTGCAGTAACCGCTGCAATACCTGGCGTGCCGGTCAACCTGCCAACCGCATCGGCCGCAAAAACAGCGGTTTCTTCCTGACGCACATCGATAACCCGAATACCGCGGTTTTTGCATCCAACGAGTATCGGAGAAATATGGCCTCCACAGAGGGTAAAGACGAATTTGACCCTTTTTTTCAGTAGTATCTCAGCTATTCTTTCGCCACCGTTCATACGCATCACTCCGTCTGTGAAATCCTTTAATCTATATATGATCGGTTTGGACTAATTTCTTTAAAAAGGGTTGGCGCTCTAGTGCTCTGTCCAGTCTACAATGTCGGGTAAAAGGCCTCCCCCTTTGGCAAAGGGCAATGGCATTCGGTTAAGGATTTTTGGGTGTTTTTATAGCGTAGGATCGCCAGA
>JAAUYD010041017.1_pt1 | contig 70936 bp, 51 predicted proteins | sample 7278101 | NCBI WGS metagenome assembly JAAUYD01 (sample SAMN14350128, study PRJNA611818) | marine sediment metagenome | isolation source: surface marine sediment (0.6m) | place: French Polynesia: Moorea | collected 2018-08
GGAACCGGACAAAGTGCTGCTCAACGGGCTCACCCTCAAGGATGCCCACAGCGACGCCGAGTTCTCCTTCGCAAAACGCAAGCGTCAACTCCGATCGACCTTTGCCGGCCGTCTGGAGATGCGCTCCCTGGAGAACTTGCTGACGCCATCCATGGCGAGTTTCGGCTGGATTGGCGGGGATCTGCGGATCGCGGTGCAGGAGCAGTCGTGGATGAACGCCCGCATCGACGGGCAATTGCGGGGTGAAGAGATCTACCTGCCGATTGCGCGCCGGGACCCGCTGCTCGTGGCGGCCTTCGCCCTGGAAAGCGCGGACAACCGGGTGGATATCGCGGCCGCCCAACTGCGCTGGGGCGAGACGGCGGTTGGCCTCAGCGGCTGGCTGGAGCAGACCGAGGGGGGCCCCCGCTTTGACCTGCGCGCGGAAGCACCCTATATCGATCTCGAAGCGCTTCTGACCAATCTGCGGACTCCCGACGGCCCACCACCGCAAATCAGGGCCGATGACCGAACGGCCGAGACAGCGTCGAACACGACCGAAGCGGAAGCGCGACCCAGGCCCACAGGGATTTTGGCCCTGGAGATCGACCACCTGGAGTACCAGCGGTACGACTTCCAGCCCCTTGAAGCCGAGGTGGCCGTCGATGGAGACCAGATCCGTCTGAAGCTGAACGAGGCCAAGGTGTGTGAGCTGGATCTACCAGGCAGCCTGCGGTACGGCGCTAAGCAATTGCAGCTGGATCTCAAACCAGCCGCCGTCACGCGGAATGTGGGGCAGATGTTGGGCTGTTTGACGGGAAGACCCATTGAGATGGATGGTCGCCTCTATTTTCTGGCCGATCTGTCCGCCGAGGGCCCCCTCGACTCGGTTCTCAACCAGCTGCAGGGCCCCATCAGCATCACGGCCAACGAGGGGCGCATCTACAAGGCCAATACTTTGGCCAAGGTCCTGGCCCTGGTGAACGTCACCGAGATTTTTGCCGGTCAGTACCCGGGGCTCACCGAGGAGGGCTTCGTCTACCGCGATATCGCGCTGAACGGTCGCTTCGACAAGGGCGTTTTCGTGTTCGACACCTGTATGGTGGACAGCCCCTCCCTCCAGATGACGTGCATGGGCGAAATCGATCTGCCCGCCAATCGGCTGGACGTCAAGGTGCTGGTGGCGCCCTTAAAAACCGTCGATCGGGTGGTCCGGCATTTGCCCATCGCCCGCGACATCCTGGGGGGCTCCCTGGTCTCCATCCCCATTCTCATTGATGGCCCTCTGGAGGATCCCCGAGTGCAGCCCCTCTCGCCCAAGGCCATTGGCGAAGGGGTGCTGAACCTCCTCAAGCGCACCTTTCAGGTCCCGGTGCAAGTCCTCCAGCTGGGGACCGGCACCGGTAAATGATCTTGAACCGCTGTCGGTCCAGCGCACCCCAGAGCGTTTGGGAGGATCCCATGGAAGCGCGCATATGACGAAACCAACAGAGCGCAAAGCGGCCTTGATGGCAAAGATCGTCGCGCTGCGGCAGGAGCTGACCGATCTGCGGGAGATCGAAGCGCGCTGCAGCCAAGCCGAGGCGCGGCTGGCAGCCCTGGAGGCGCGAAATCAGCAGCTGGGCGACAGCACGCCGCTGGGCATTTTCACCATGGACGCCCAAGGGACCATCAGCGGTATCAACCGCAAAATGGTGGCCATGTTCCACCAGCTGTCCATCGAAACGCCAGCGTCCCTGAATCTCTTCACCTGCGAAGCGCTGGTGGCATCGGGGCTTGCGGCAGACCTGCAGCGCTGCATGGCGGAACGACGGGCCGTCATCGCCACCCACGCGTATGCGGGCCCGCTGGATCAGCCTGTGCACTGGTGTCACCACCTCAGTCCGGTCATCGAGGCGGACGGCACCGTCAGCGGGGTCATGGCCGTCGTGGAAGACTGCACCAATCTCAAAATAGCGGAGGCAGCCCTCAAGGAGAGCGAGAAGCGCTACCGCCAGCTCTTCCAGTTGGCGCCCATCGCCATGGTGGAGTGGGATGTCTCCCGGTTGAAGCGCAACCTGGAGGAGATCCGTGCATCGGGTGTCCATGACCTGAAAGACTACCTGGGGCGGCATCCAGAGGAGATTCGCCACTGCTGGGATTTGATCCAGACAGTGGATTACAACCAGGCCTTCCTGGATCTGATGGGGGTTTTAGACCACGACGGCTTTGCGGGCGACTTCATCCCCACCGATTCCCAATTATTTCTGGGCATGGCGCGGGACGTCAGTCTCATGGCCGCCGATGGGAAGGCGAGCGAAGAACGGGAGCTGACGCTGCCAACGACGGTCGGAGAGTCGAAAATCGTGTTGGGCAAAGCGCTGGTGGTACCCGGCTACGAGGACACCCTCGGGCGGGTGGTGATCGCACTGGTGGATATCTCCCAACGCAAACAGGCCGAGGCCGCACTGCGGGAAAGCGAAGGCCGCTATCGGGAACAGGCCATACGAGATGGCCTGACCGGTCTCTACAATCAGCGCTATCTCTATCGGTCGCTGGCCGAATGGATCGACAGGGCCGCGCGGGAGGCAACGCCCGTGTCGCTCATCTTCATGGACCTGGATCATTTCAAGACGGTGGTCGACACCTATGGCCACCTCAATGGCAGCCGTGCCATCCGCGAAGTGGCGCGAACGATCAACGCCTGTATTGAAGCGCCCGCCTATGCGGTGGCCTATGCGGGCGACGAATTTGTCGTCGTCCTGCCGGGATGGGATCAGACCCAGGCGCTGCGTAAAGCGGCCGAGATCCATGATATGGTGCGGCGGACGCCGTATATCCTGGACCAAGAGGTCGAGGTCCGGCTGCAGGCCAGTCTGGGGGTGGCGACCTACCCGGCGGATGCGGACAGTCTGAACGCCCTGATCGCCGCGGCGGACCGCGCCCTGTTCGCCATCAAGGCCGCCGGCAGGGACAAGGTGGGGCGGGTGATGCATCCCCTCTCCAGCGCGCCCCCTCCTCCTGACAACGCCAAATAAGCCCGCCTCAGGGAGATGCGCATGACCCGCAAAAAAGATAATGCGGCCCCGGCCGCTTTGGCTCGCAAGATATTCCTGAGCAAGCCCTTTCGCATTACGGTTCTCCTTCTTCTGGTGTACACGCTGGTCGGCTTTTTTCTGACCCCTTATCTCGTCAAGCGTCAGCTCGTCGCTTACACCACCGAACAGCTTGGCCGGCAGGTGGCCATCGCGGAGCTCCGTGTGAACCCATTCGCGCTGACGGTGGAACTGGCGGGCGTTTCCCTCAGCGAAGCAAACAGGGCGCCCATCCTTTCATTCGAGCGCTTCTTCCTCAATTTTGAGCTGAAGAGTCTCTTCCGCTGGGCATGGACCTTTGCCGAGATCGGACTGACGGCGCCCGTTCTCCACGTCGACATCGGCCCGGACGGCATGGTCAATCTCGCCCGGCTGTTGACAGACCTCACCCCGGAAACAGCGGATGCCGACCAAGCACCGCCGGCAGATCCGGATCAAACGGCCCGCCCGCCCCGCTTGGTTGTGGAGCGGCTTACCCTGTTGGACGGACAGGTGGAGATTGTCGACCAGTCGGATCCGACCCCGGCTACTGCGTCGTTCGCGCCGATCAACATTGCCTTTGAAGATTTGACCACGCTACCCGAGGTCAAGGGACCCAAGACGATCACAGCCACGCTGCCCCAGGGCGGCACCCTGGAATGGAAAGGAGAGCTCTCTCTTCAGCCGCTTGCCTCCCAGGCTGAAATCCAGGTGAAGGGGTTGAAACTATCTTCAGTCTGGGAGTTCCTCCAGGACGAGCTCAATCTGGAACGGCCTGGGGGCGCGCTTGACGTGACGGCCCGCTATCGTTTCAGTTGGCGCCAGAAAAAAGCCCAGCTGGCGGTGGACCCAATTCAGATCGACCTTTCCGCCCTCGATCTGACGCTGCGCGGATCCGAGCGATCGGCGCTGACCCTGGAGAAGATCGGCCTCTCCGATGGTCGCTTCGATCTGACCTCGCGTGAGCTGGTGGTGGGGCATTTGGAGGTGGCACGGGGAGAAGTTGCCGTACAAGTGAGCGCGGACGGCCGGCTCAATTGGCAAGATGTTGTGGCGCCCGGCGCTCCTTCCGATCCATCTGCAAATGCGACATCCGCCGAGCCGGGGGAACCTCTTCGACTGCTGCTGCAAAAGGTCACTCTTGATGAGGTGGCCTTTGCTTACAGGGACCGGAGCCGGATGGAACCCATTGGTTTGGCGGTAGACCGGATCGGTCTCGACCTGTCGGTGGACCTGCGCCTGGCCGCAGATGCCCCCCAGGTGCTGGTCGATGACATCGGTGTGCGCATGGCGGGTCTCACCGGCCGGCAGATCGATACGGATGAACCGCTGGTCCAAATTGAGGCGATTGCCCTTGGCGGCGGGCAGGTGAGTTTGGCGCAGCGATCGGTTGATATCGAGAAGATCTCCCTTACCGATGGGAATGTGGAGTTCTGGCTGGATCCTGAGGGACGTTTCAACTGGGTCCGTTCGACTGCTGGCCGCCAGCGGCGGACGGACCCTTCTGACGGTGGCGGACAGACACTCCAGGCAACGCCCAAGGCCCAGGGACCGCCCTGGTCCGTGCGGCTCGCCCAGCTGGACTTGGCGACATTCGATCTGCGCTTGGCGGATAGACGGCTTTCGTCACCGGAGATTTACGCGCTTCAAAACATCCGCCTGAATCTCCGTGAATTCCGCAGCGACGCCGCGTCGCCCTTTGGATTGGGCCTTGCCTTTGACGTGGCCCAGGGCGGCACCGCCGCGGTAGAAGGGGAGATTGACCTCTCTGGGCCCAGCGTCACCGCCGATGTCGAAATCGATGCGCTCGCTCTGCCCCCTTTGCAGCCCTACCTCGCCCAGGTGGCGCGGCTCTCCCTGGACGCCGGTGCGCTATCCACGGTGCTGGAAGTAGCGCACGGGGTCACGGGCGAGGGCGCTCTGGCCATCAAAGGGGCGACCGTCATCAATGACCTGCAGTTGAACCTGTCTGAAGCCGCCGAGGCCCCTTTCCTGGCGGCCAAGTCACTTGCCGCTGAAGGGATCGATTTCCGCACCGAGCCCGGCAGTCTTGTCATCGAGGAGATTCACTGCGTGGCACCGTCGGGGCAGGTGATCGTCAAAGCGGACCAGACCGTGAACCTCCAGGATCTTCTGATCGCGAATGCGGAAAGTCCTCCGGACGACGCCCCGGCGGCGCCCCGCAAGGCGGCGTTCCCTTACGAGGTGCGACGGGTGCGGCTGGAAAAGGCCCTATTGGATTTTTCCGACTTGAGCCTTACACCCCAGTTCTCGGCCAAAATCCACGACTTGTCCGGCACCATTGTCGGACTGGCGTCCACGCCCGGCAGTCGCGCTTCCATGAAACTCGAAGGGCGTGTGGACGACTATGGTACCGCCACCATCGAGGGGGAACTGCAACCCCACGATGCGACCGAGTACAGCGATGTGAGCATGCGCTTCCGGAATCTCGAAATGACCCACCTGACGCCCTACTCGGCCACCTTTGCCGGTCGCAAAATCACTTCCGGCAAACTATCGCTGGATCTGGACTACGACATTAAGGCGCGGCGGCTCGAGGGGGACAACCAGATCATTATCGACAGCCTGACCCTGGGGGATCGCGTGGATGGCCCCAAGGTCAAGGATCTTCCCCTGGACCTGGCCATCGCCCTGCTCAAAGACAAGAACGATCGCATCGACATCGGACTGCCCGTGACCGGCGACCTGGACGACCCCAAGTTCAGCTATGGGCACATCATCTGGCAGGCCATCAGCAACCTGCTGGTCAAGATCGCCTCATCCCCCTTCCGGGCCTTGGCCGCCCTGGTGGGGGCCGGAGAGGATAATTTGGATACGGTCTCCTTTGCGTCGGGAAGCGCCAAGTTGCCCCCCCCCGAAGCGGAGAAGCTGGTATCGCTGGCCCAAGCGCTTACAGAGCGCCCGCAACTGGCGCTCGAAGTACAGGGCCAGTTCAGTTCCGAGGCCGACGGCCCGGTGCTCAGCGAGCTGGCGGTCAAGCATGCCATCTCGGCGCAGTTGGGCCTCAGCATCGATGCGGACCAGGATCCCGGGCCTTTGAGCTTCACCGAGCCCCGCACCCAGCAGGCGCTGGGCAGCCTTGCGGGAGAGCGCCTGGCGCCCGATATCCTTGTGGGGCTGCAGGAACGGTACGGCTTGGCGCCAGTGACCCAACCACCCGGCGAGCTGCCCGAAGAGGAAGTGAACGCTTCAGCTGAACCGCCTGCCGCCGACCCGGCAGGCTACTATGCGGATCTCTTCAAGCAGTTGGCAGCGCAATCCTCCATAGAACCAGCAGTCCTTGAACAACTGGCCAGCGACCGCGCAGCCGCCATTATCCGGGAATTGGAGAGCGTCGGCGGTGTGGATAGCGCCCGAATGGCGGCAGTGGCGCCAGCAGCCGCCGAAGCGGTTGAAGAGGGGAGCGTGGCCGCCAAGCTCAAGATCGTCGTGCTGGAATAGGGCGCTCTAGCAGTACGGCCGCAGCAGTTCTCCACATCGGCACCCGCTAGCGCGATGGCGCATCCGGCGCGTCCATGGCCGGCTGAAGCGGGTCATCGGACTGTCCGACAAGCCAGCCGCCCCCCAGGGCCTTGTAGAGATTGACGTAGGCGTTGCGGTAGAGCTGCTGCAGCTCGGAAAGCTGCAGTTCGGCCGAGAAGAGCGTGCGCTCGGTGTCAAGGACCTCCAAATAGCTGCTCACCCCTCGGTCGTAGCGACGTTTGGAAAGCGCGTTGGCGTTTGCAGCGGCCTGCTGCTGGCGCTGGGTGGCGGCCAGCTCTCTGCGGTAAGTGGCGATCTCCACCAGGGCGTCCTCCACCTCCCGGAAGGCTGTCAGGACGCTGTTTTCATACTGGTAGAGGGCCTGCTGAGTCCGCTGCTCCTCGATCTCCACCCGTCGTTTGTTCTTGCCGAAATCCACGATGGGCCCCAACACCCGTCCCAGCACCGACCAGGCCCCGCCCTCGTTGGTCACCGAGCCCAATTCCGTGCTGGCAACACCCAAGGTGCCGGTCAGGCTGAAAGCGGGCAGGCGCATCGCCACGGCCACGCCGATGCGGTTGGTCTGGGCCTCGAGCTGATAGCGGGCCTGGAGAATGTCCGGGCGGTTTTCCAGGAGATCGGCCGGGATCCCCACGGGTATCTCCGGCGGTTGGGAAATGGCGGATTGTGGATCACTGGTGTCGATGGACCCGGGCAAGCGCCCCAGCAGCACACTGAGACGGTTTTCGATGAGGGCGATGGAGCGCTCGTAGAAGGGGACGGCGGCGGCGGCGATCTCCTTTTGTATCTGGGCCTGGTTGACGTCCAACTGGGCGATGTTGCCCTTGGCGAAGCGCTGCGCGATGATGTCAAGACTGTCCGTTCGGGAGGCGAGCGTTTCCTGGGAAATGGTCAAGCGGCGCTGGAAGTCCAGGAGCTGGTAGTAGCTGGACACCACCTCGCTGATCAGCAGCAGTTGGGCGGCCCGCAGGCCGAACTGGGATGCCGTCAATTCTGCTCGTGCGGCGTCCGTCGCACGCCTGTACTTGCCCCAGAAATCGATTTCCCAGCTCACCGGCGCGGCCAGGAAGACGCTCGAGTTGGTGTTGGGCGATCGTGAGCCGCCGCTGAAGTTACCCCGCTGCGCACCGGCCTCGACATCCGCCCGGGGATAGCGGTCGGCCTGGTTGAACCCGACCTCTGCGCGGGCCTGCTCGATGCGGCTCATGGCGATCATGACCTCCCGGTTGTTCTGCAAGGCGAAGATCACCAGTTCTTCCAGTTGCCGGTCCTCAAAGAGCTCCCACCATTTCAGGTCACTTGCGGGCGCACTGGGCATGAGGGCGGTCCGATAGGCGCTCGGTGTCTGCGCCTCGGGTTTTTGGAAATCGGGGCCGACAGCGCAGCCGGTGTGAACCAGGATGCCCATCAGCAGCGGCAGCAGGTATGTTCTAAGGGGGCTGTAGGCGGTCATTGACACTTACGCTTTCTCTTCTTGCAGCGCGCGTTTCTTTTCGTATCCAGCAAGTTTACCGACGAAGATGAACAGCATGGGGTAGAAAAAGACACCCAGGAGGGTCGCGACGGACATCCCTCCCAACAGCGCCATACCCATCACCACGCGCGCTTCGGCACCGGCGCCGGAGGCGACCACGAGGGGAAAGACGCCGAATATAAAAGAGAAGGCCGTCATCAGGATGGGGCGGAAGCGCAGCTGGGCCGCCTTGACGGCGGCGTCGAAGAGGCTCAATCCCTTGTTGAACTCGATGTTGGCGAACTCGATGATGAGGATGGCGTTTTTGGCCGCCATGGCGATGAGCATGACCAGGGCGATCTGAGCGAAGATGTTCAGTTCGTAGCTGGGGCTCCCCAGGCGCGCCAGAAACAGGGCCAGGAAGGCCCCGAAGACGGCAAAAGGCGTGCCCAGGAGGATGCTCATGGGAAGCGACCAGCTCTCATACTGGGCGGCGAGAATAAGGAAGACGAAGAAGAGTGAGAAGACAAAGACAATGGCACCCGAGCCGGCGGCCTGTTTCTCCTGAAAAGACATGTTGCTCCAGGCGTACCCCATGTCGGCAGGCAGGGCTTCCTGGGCCATCTGTTCCAGTGCGCTCAGGGCCTGCGCGGAACTGTAGCCGGGTGCCGGGCTGCCGGTGAGTTCAATGGCCCGATAGAGGTTGAAGCGGTTGGTGAATTCCGGCCCGGCGATGGCCTCGACCCTCACGAAAGCGCTCAACGGGATCTTGATGCCATCCCGGTTTTTTACGAAGAAGAGATTGATCTGCTGTTCGTTGTTGCGGTACTCCGGTTCGGCCTGGATATAGGCTTTGTAGAGCCGCCCGAAGCGGTTGAAGTCGTTGACGTAAGAACCGCCCAGGAAAGCGCCCACCGTGGTATAAATATCGTTCAGGGCCACGCCGGACGATAGCACTTTGTCGCGGTTGATCTCCATGTAACGCTGGGGGACGCTGGCCCGGAAAGTGGTAAAGATCGACCCGATCTCCGGCCGGTTCTGGGCCGCCTGGATGAAACGGCTGGTCTGCTCCGCCAGGTAGGCCGGCGTGTTGCCGGCGCGGTCCTGGATCATCATGGTGAAGCCCGAACCGCTGCCCAGCCCCGGGATTGCCGGCGGGCCGAAGGCGAAGACCTGGGCTTCATTGACGCCGAAGAAAAACTCCCGGTTCAGGTCCGCTACGATCTCGAGCGCCGTCTTCTCCCGCGCTTTCCAATCCTTGAGCGCCACAAAGATGAAGCCGGCATTGGTGGACATACTGCCGGAGAGCAAGCTGAAACCGGTGGCCGCCGTGATGAACTCCACCTCCTCGTGGGCCGCGATCATCTTCTCCACCTTTTTGGCGACCACGTCGGAGCGCTGCAGCGAGGCGGCGTCGGGCAATTGGATGTTGACCATTAAGTAGCCCATGTCCTCGTTGGGCATGAACCCGGCGGGCAGCAGCTTTCCCAGGACGCCGAGGCCGCCCACCAGAACGAGGATGAAGACGATACCGACGGCGATCTTGCGGGCGACGACGCGGGTGGCACCCGTGTAGACGGCGGTGGTTTTGTCGAAAACAGTGTTGAAGAGCTTGAAGAAGGTGCCCAGTGGACCGCCCATGGGCTTTTGTTTGCGCAGCAGCAGGCCGCAAAGGGCGGGGCTGAGGGACAGGGCGTTGACCGAGGAGAAGAGGACTGACACGGCGACGGTGATGGCGAACTGCTGATAGAGCCGTCCGGTGATACCGCCCATCACGGCCACCGGCACGAAGACCGCCACCATCACCAGGGTGGTGGCGATGACGGGTGCGGAGACTTCGCGCATGGCGGCGTTGGTGGCCTCCTTGGGCGACATGCCGTTCTCGATGTTCACCTGGACCGCTTCCACCACCACAATGGCATCGTCCACCACGATGCCGATGGCCAGCACCAGGCCCAGCAGGGAAAGCACGTTGATGGTGAAGCCGATCAGGGGAAAAACGATGAAGGCGCCGATGAGGGAGACGGGGATGGCAATCGTGGGGATCAGGGCCGCGCGCCAGTCCTGGATGAAGAGGTACACCACCAGAATCACCAGGACCAGGGCGATAATGAGGGTCACGACAATCTCGTCGATGCCGGCGGTGATGGCCTTGGTGGTATCCAGGGAGACGTCATAGCGCATGCTTTTGGGAAAGGATCTGGAGAGCGCTTCCATGGTGGCCGTCACCGCCTCAGCCAGTTCCACGGCGTTGGAGCCGGGTGCCTGGTAGAGGGCAATCATGGCACAGGGCTTGCCGTTGAGCCGCGTAAAGGCGTTGTAGGTCTCCACCCCCAATTCCACCCGGGCAATGTGCTTGATGCGCACCTGGGAGCCGTCCGGATTGGTGCGCACCACGATTTCGCCGAACTCGCGCTCATTCTGCAGCCGTTCGGGCAGGCGGACCGTGTAGGTGAATTCGGTGCCCGGGGGCGCCGGCTCCGCGCCGAATTTACCGCCCGGCACGATCACGCTCTGCTCCCGGATGGCGGTGGTGATCTCCGGTACGCTGATGCCCAGATGGGCCAGCCGGTCCGGCTTGATCCAGATGCGCATGGCGTAGTCGCTGGCGCCGATCACATTGACGCGGCCGATCCCCTTGATGCGGGCCAAGGTGTCCTGGATGTTGATGAGGGCGTAGTTGCCCAGAAACTGCTGGTCGAAGCGGGGATCCTCGGCCGTCAGGGCAATGAGCATGAGGATGTTGGGCAGTGATTTCTGGGTGGTCACCCCCAGCCGTTTCACCTCTTCGGGCAGTTTGGCCGTGGCCGCCGCCACCCGGTTCTGGGCAAAGACGGTGTTCATATCGGGATCGGTGCCGATATCGAAGGAGACCTGGATGGTCATGGTGCCGTCATTGGCGTTGGTGGACTTCATGTAGATCATGTTGTCCACGCCGTTGATCTGCTGCTCCAGGGGGGTGGCCACCGACTGCTCCACGCTTACCGCGTTGGCGCCGGTGTAGTTGGCGCGGACCTCGACGATGGGCGGGGTAATGTTGGGATACTGCTCGATGGGCAGGCCGGAGAGAAACACCAGGCCGACGATGACCATGAAGATGGCGATCACCATGGCCACGATGGGCCGTCTGACAAAGAAATTACCCATAAGCGATCACTTCACCTGTGGTGGTTCGGACGTGGGTTGGACGCTGGCGCCATCGGAGACTTTCTGGAGGCCTTCATAGATCACCGCTTCGCCGGCCGCGAGCCCTTCGGTGACCAGCCAGAACGCGCCCACCTTCGGGCCCACCCTTATCTCGCGCGTCTCGACCTTGTTTTCCGCCGTGACCACGTAGACGTTGTACAGCCCCTGCAGTTCCATGACACAACGCTGGGGGATGAGGATGGCGTCTTTGACTTCCTGACCTTGCGCCCGCACGCGGACAAACTGGCCAGGGCGCAGCAGCTTTCTGGGATTGGGAAAAGAGGCCTGGACCAGCATGGCGCCGGTGGTGGAATCCACCTCCCGGTCCACGAAGTCCGCTCGTCCCTTGTGTCCGTAAACCGAACCGTCCGCCAGGATCAGCTCGAGATCCTCCGGCCTGTCTTCCACAGCGTCCATGTCGGCAAGGGGCAGGGAGCGGGCCAGCTCCAGATACTGGGTCTCGGTGATGAAAAAGGTCGCCAGGATGGTGTCGACCTGGGAGACGGTGTTGAGGATCACCGGATTGGGGTCGCGGCCCACGAAATCGCCCACCTTGGCCTCGGTCTTGCCGATGATGCCGTCGATGGGGGATTTGATCTTGGTGTAACCCAATTCGATCTCTGCCGCCCGCAGGTTGGCTTCGGCGGCTTCCTTTGAGTAGCGGGCCGCTTCGTGGGCGGCGACGGCCTCGTCCAGGTCGCTCTTGCTCACGGCGTTGATCTCGGCCAGCGGGCGGATCCGTTCCAGGTCGGCTTTGGCTTTTACCAGCATGGTTTCCGCCTCGGCGACAGCGCTCGTGCGGGCGGCGACCTTCTCTTCGAAGGGCTGGCTTTCCAGGGTGTAGAGCAAGTCACCCTTTTTCACCTGGGCGCCCTCCTGAAAATGGAGCCCCTCCAGAAATCCCTCCACACGAGCGCGGATGGCGATGTCCTTCGCCCCGGCCGTCTGTCCCACGAACTCCAGGAAAAGGGGGACGTCTTGCGACGCGGTCTTGACGACGCTGACCGCCGTCGGCGGGAGCGCCTTTTTTTCAGCGCTCTTTTCGGCACAGGCGCCCAAGAGCAACGGCAGACACAGGTACACGAGCGGGCGGATCCATTTCCGGTTCATAGGCTCTTCTTTGGGTATGAATTGAGACTTGTTATTCGGACGTCGGCGGAGGGAGCGCATGAGCTGGTGTTACACGTGCGGATGCAGTGGGCAACAGGGCATCAGCGGGCAAGATTCGGGGGATGTGGGTCGCCGACCAAACCCTATGAAAATAACGGCTTCCCAAAGTATTGTCAATACAGCGCTACAGGTAAACATCTGTAAATGCGTTATATCTGCCGATCGTGCTTCCCAGTCGGGGCACTTTCAGATCGAATGGGCGACCGATAGACTCGGATCCAGCGGCAGGGGCGATCATTCGCCGCATCGGCGTGTCGTCAACTTTCCATATCCGCTTCACGAGCGATGCCCCGACAGGTTGTCGAACCAATGGCAGGCGCTATCTCAGAACTGGAAGCCCACCGAGGCCAGCCCGATAAGGGTCCCACTGTCGAAGAAGTCGATGTTGCTGTCCGACCGGATGTAGCCGGCACCCGCGCTGGCGAAGAGCCGCGGAAGACCGAATAGGTTGAGGCGCATCACCTGGGCAAACGTCGTCAACAGGCCCTCTTGGCGGGTCTCGTCAAAGAGGGGGTGGGTCTCCTGATATTGGTGAAAAGCGCCCGAGATCACACCGATGAGGATCCAGGGCGGACGGGCACGCTGCAGGAGGACCCCCGCCTCGACCCCGTGATAGGTGTTGCTGCGGCCCGCTTTGTCGGCGAAAGTGTAGCTGAGCCGTGGTTCGAGGCTCAGCCCCGGCGTCAATGACAGCGTGTAGCTGAGGCCGAGTTCGTGGGTCCAACCGTCGCGCTCCAGGTCCGCCTCGAGATCGCCGATGACATCATCCGCCACATCGAATCGATCGATCCGGTAGCTAATTTCCCAGGGGCTGCCGCCGATTTCCTGCCATTCAAGCTTCACCCCATAGGCATCCACCTCGGTTTCGTCGCGAGCGCTGCCCGTCTGGTAAGGATTCTCCCAGACCTCCTCGATGGGAGACCAGATGATGGAGAGATCGAGAAGGCTATTGCCGATGGGCTGACTCACCCCCGCCGACACGGCAATTCCCTCGCCCGCCTCCAGAGGGTTGCCGGCGTAGAGGGCTGTGCCGCTCTCGAATTGGTATTTGAGGTAGATGGCCGCCAGGCCGGAGAGCGTATCGTGGGTGTCGGCCGGTCCATTCAGGTCGTCCGTGCGCCGGTTGCTCCCATTGGTGGAGAGCTGGCTGTCGGTCTGCAGATAAAAGGCGCCGCCCTGCAGCCGTCCAGAGAGACCGGCGTCCGAGGCACCGGGCTCCTGGGCGAGGGCGGTTTGGGAAATCGTCGGTGCGAGCGCGGCGAGGAGGAGGATCCACAATACAGCGAGGGGGTAGCGTGTCATGATGTCGGTGTCCTTTGTGGCTGGAGATCGTCGCCCGGCCAGATCTCGGTCACGGGCATTCGAACAGACTTCGGCGTGGGATCGGATTCTGAGAGCCCCTTAAGACATCCTGCAACGAATAATTCAACCATTTTATTCAGAAAGCGTCTCCCAGCGCTTGCATGACGGCCGCCTGGCGGATGCATGCCGGTCGATGGCGTGCGGTCGCCCTCTCGCCTGCGCCGGCGGCGGCCTGCGACGCGAACGGGTCAGAAGAAGTAGGTCAACTCAGCCAGAAGGCGGTCGTTGTCCCCCACACCGCGCAGCTGCCCCTGTTTGCCCGATTGATAGGCCACAAAGCCCAGGCGCAGTTCCAGCGCATCGGTGAATTCGTAGGTGGCCGTGTAGCGCTGGAGGCCGCCGTTTTCCGCGTTTCGGCCCCACCAGCTGGCCAGCACGCTGAGATTGAGGGTGTCGTGGAAGAGATCCCGCGAGAGGCGCACCACCAGCTGGGGTTCATGGGCTTTAACGGCGTCGGGGGCCGCTTCGAGTCGCGCATCGTGGTCGAGCAGATAGCGGTCGGCGAGCTCGACGCTGACGACACTCTCCCGCCAGCCGGCATACTCGATCCCCACCAGCAGATCCAGCCGGCCGAAACTTCGGCCGGGGGCGTTGAAATAGCGCAGGCCCTCGATGCGGGCCGCTTCGGCTTTTAGGAGCCAATTGCCCAGGGCCCAGTTGGCCGCCAGGCCGAACTGCTGCAGGCGTTCATGCTTGCGCACCACCTGGCCCGGCTGGGCGGGATCCGGTTCCAGATGGCCCAGGTCGCTAAAGGTGTCGGCCCAGGAGAGGGCCAGGTCCCAGCCCCGGAACATTCCCGCCAGGGCCAGGCCGTATTCGGTGCGGGCGAGGCTGCTCTCGGGAATCTCTTCGGCGGGTGGCGGGCGGTCAAACGGGTAGAAATCGCTGCCGAAGCTGGGCCGCTTGTTGAAGCGGATCTCGTGGATGGCGACCCCGGTGAGGGTCCAGGGGCCGCCGTGAAGGTCGAGACGCGTGGCCGCCACCGGCAGCCGCAGATCGGCCACGTCGGTGAGACCGGGCGTCCGCAGGTCCAGGGGGTTGAGCACGTCGGTGATGCGAATGTTGTCCGATTTGCCCCAGACGATGATCTGGCGGCCGGCTTTGAGGTCCAGGTGGCGGCTGAGACCGCCTTCGAGGTAACTCTCGCCGAGTTCGGTCTCCGCTTCGTAGTCGGCGAGGAGCTCCTGGGAGTAGTCGTCGCGGCCATTGATGGCATAGGCCAGGTCGTAGAACCCGGTGCCGCTGAGATAAAATCGCCAGGATTGCGGCAGGCGCGCGTCGGCGGCCAGCAGGGCCTCGCCCCGCAGCCGCGAAAGGCCGCGCCAGTCGGTCTGGCCGGGGGGCGGGGCCTGGTGGGCGGTATTGACCGTCGTGGCCAGACGGAGGTGCCCGTCCAGCGCGAGCCAAGGCCAACGACGGGCAGCGGAGGCCGATGGTGCTGGCGACGGCGCGGCCTCGAACCCCTCGAGCACCGCATCCGGATCGGTGCCGGCGTCGTCCCTCTCCGGGCGGTCGCCGAAGCCTTCGAGGACCGCCTCATCGTCCTCTCCCACCGCCGGTTGCGACTCTCCTGGCGGCACCGCTGAGTCCTCGTCCCCATCCTCGAACCCCTCAAGGACCCCATCGAGATCGCTCGTCGCCAGCGCTGTCGCCGGACCCAGCGCCAGGCAAGTGAGGAGCAGCGCCAGGGCGATCCGAAAACCCCTCTCGCGGCGGCGACGGTGGTCAAGCCTGGGCGCGGGGGCCACCTCAGAGCCCCTTCTCCAAGCGGCGCGTGGAGAACATTGCGGGGTCGAGGTTCTGGTTGAAGCGCACGTTCTCCAGGTTGAGCACCGTGCGGTGAACGGTCTGTTTGCCCTTTTTCAGCGCCACCTTGAGCTCCGTCGCCACCCAGATCCCGTCGATCTCCTCCAGCCGCGTGGCGTCCACGTACTTCAGGTAGCCGCCGTCTTTCACCCAGTGGACCGCGCGCACCACCATATCGATATCCTTGCGTACGATGAGGAGGGACTTGGTATAGCCGGTCTCCGCGATCACGGTCTTCTCCCGGGGCAGGGCTTCGATGAGCCAGGCATCGTGACCCCGCACCGTGAGCTCCTTCTTCAGGGTGTAGTCGTAGTCTTCCAGGTCGCGGGAGGTCATGTCGGCATAGGTCAGGTCGGATCCCATGAAGCTGCCGCTTTTGTCGCTGGTGGCGATCCGCTTGGTCTTGCGCAGGGCCGGCAGATAGAGCCACTGGTCGTCGTCGGCGTCGGGATCGTCATAGTCGTAGGTGAGGAAGCCGGTGTCCTTGACGTCCGCCGGGTGGAGGAAAAACATCAGCCGATGGGTGTCCTCGCCCTTGTCCATGGCGAAGGTGCGGATCTGGCGCAGGCGCTCGTTGCCGTGGCGGTCGATGAGGCGCATCTGCATCTCGCCGGTCTGATGGTCACCGTCGTCGCGGTCCTCCACCTGCTGCATGATGGCGCGCGCCTTGGGATCGTCGGCCTGGACAGCCAAGGGCAGCACCGGCCCGAGGACCATGATCAGGGGTATCCAAAACCATCTTCTCATCAGGTCACCTCCTGTGCCGCCGGCGGCGGTTTCTGGTGGTTCGGCTGGGGATGGGGGATTTTCTTGCGGTTGACCACCACCATGAGGGCGGGGGCGATGAGATAGTCGGCCAACAGGGCCATGATGACGGTGAAGCTGGTCAAGAGACCGAAGTTGATGATGTTGGCCATGGTGGCGAAGCTGTAGATGAAAAAGCCGATGGCCAGCACCACGGTGGTCACCAGCATGGCCCGGCCGGCGGTGTGCAGGGTATCGTGAACCGCCTGCACAGGATCCCCACTGGCCTCGTAGTAGCGACGGAAGTTGTGCATGAAGTGGATGGTGTCGTCCACGGCCAGACCGATGGCGATGCTGGCCACCATCATGGTGAACAGGTCCAGATCCAGCGGGGTGGCCCCGATGAGGGCCAGCATGAGGAGGATGGGCGTGAGGTTGGGAATCATGCTCAGCAACCCGATGCGCACCTTGCCGATGAGGAGAATCATCAGCGCGGAGATCACCACCAGGGCGGTGATATAGGAGCGTGCCAGGGTGTGGATGGCGTTGGTGATGGTGGTGCAGAGCAGATACATCATGCCGGTGAAACGGATGTCGGCGTCGGGAAAATGGGCCTGAAAATAGTCCTGGGCCACGGAGAGGAGCCCTGAGTAGCCCACCGCATCGAGAAAGGGCACCTTGAGGGTGAGGCGCGCCTTGCGAAAGGGGGTGTCGACCACATCTTCGAGATCGTCGGAGCCGCTGTTCTCGAAGAGCAGGAATTCCTGGGCGACAAGGTCGCGATCCTGGGGGATGGCGTAGTAATCGCTGCGGTTTTCATTGAGGGCCTGGTGGATCTCCTTGAGAATCGTGGTCACCGACCAGGCCTTGCCCACGAAAAGCGCGCCGTCGGTGGTCTGCTCCATCTGCTCCCCGGCCGCCGCCAGCCGCTCCAGCAACTCGGGGGCGTATAGTCCGTTCTCCTTTCCAGTGTCGATGACCACCTCCATGCTGAGACTGCCGCGCAGATGGTGATCGATGGCTTCGGTGTCCATGCGGATCTGGTTCCCCGGCGGGAACCAGCCCAGCGGGTGGTGGGAGAAGCGGACCTGGACGACAAAGCTGATGGCAACCGCCACCAGGACGGCGGTGACCCCCAGAATCTGCCGGGGAAAGCGGCAGGCGAAGCGGGCCACCGCGCTCAACATCCAATCGAGAACGCTCTCACCCGGTTCAAGGTCGGGTCGACGGCGGGGGCGGATCGGGATCAGGGCGAGCAGGGCCGGCAGCAGCATGAGGGTGTAGAAAAAGGCCAGCAGCACCCCCACGCCGGCAAAGATGCCCACATCGGCGATGGGCGCCACCTCGGCGGTGGCGAAACTCAGAAGACCAGCGGCGGTGGTGGTGTTGGTCATGATCACCGCCAGACCACTGTGACCCAGCGCGTATCCAATGGCGTCGCGCTTATCGCCAGAGCGTTCCAGCCGCTGATAGAAAATGGCCAGGATGTGCACCGAGGTCCCCACCCCCACGGCCAGCAGGAAGGAGGGCAGGATCTGGGTCGGCACCTTGATGGGCGTCCCGGTGATGGCCATGATGCCCACAGTGGAGAGGAGGCTGAGGATGACGATGATGAGGGGCAGCACCACGCCGGAGATCCGTCGGAACATGAGAAACAGAATCACCGCCACCGTGCCGATGGCCAACAGCATGAACTTGCGCATGTCCCGCATCATGTATTGTTTGAGAAAATGGGTCACCACCGGCGAGCCGGCGATGGTTATTCGGAAGCCGGGCGCATCGTAGGGGCGGGCGATGGCCTCGACGGCGGCCACCACGGCGCTGTTCTCGGCGTCGCTGAGATAGCGGCCGCTGGCCCGCTGCGGGGTCGGCGCCGCTGCCGGTGGGTCTTCGCCGTCGTCGAAGCCTTCGAGGATATCCGCCTCGTCATCCGTTTCGGCGCTGCTGTGGCTGCGGATGACGATGGTGGTGAATTGGCCATCCGCACTGAGGAGCAGGTTGCGATACATGGGGTTGGCCAGGGCGCGCTCCCGCACCGCTGCCAGCTGCGCGGCGGTGTCGGGCCAAGTCTCCAGCAGATCCTCCACGATGAGGGTGTCCCCCTCGCCGCGGGTGTTGCGCGCGTTAACCAGGCTGGTGATGTCGTCCAGGTGGGGCACGCCGTCGGCCAGCGCGTGATGGAGTGCGCGGAGCCTCTCCAGGGTCTCCAGGGTGAAGAGCGCCTCCGTCTCCACGGCCACAATCACCACCTCATCGCGACCGAATTGGTCGCGAAAGGCATTGTAGGTGGTCATGGCGGGATCTGTCTCGTGCAGAAAGCCCTCCATGGAGGTGTCGATGGTGATCCGCGGAATCTGCGCCACCAGACCCGTGATCAGCATCAGCATGAGGAGCAGTACCTTGAGGCGGTGACGGTAGATCCAGCGGGCCGATTGTTCCAGCCACCTCTCCAGACGCTGCCGGATGGCCGTGGTGGTCATGATCGATCTCCCTTCTCGGCGGGGATGGGGCGGGCGATCGCCGTCACTGGCACGGCGCGCACGGTGTTGACCACCAAATCCTCGATCTCCTTTGCCGAGGCCTCAAATGAAGCCGCAGGGGGGTGGTCGACGGCCGCCTCCCGGACGAAGCGCTGAATAACGCTCTCCATCTGGGCGTAGTAACCCAGGGCACCCACGATCATGAAATGGATCAGCACCGGCGTCGCCGCCACAAATACTCCCGCCCGCCGGCCTTCGGCCAGGGTCTGCGTCAAGACCCCGATGATGCGGCCGAGATCCGTGGCGGTCTGCGGTGGCAGATGGGCGCCCAGGGAGGCCGCTTCGCGCATGAAGATGCGCGGCAGGGACGGATAGCGCATGATGTTCTCCACGATGCAGCGCACGTAGCGGCGCAGTTTCTCCTCTGGTGTTCGCCCCCGCCCGACGGTTTCGATGAAGAGGTCGGCCCGCTGCCCCAGGGTTTCGTGGAGCACGGCGGAGTAAAGGGCCGCCTTGTTGCCGATGTGGTAGTAGATGGTAGCCTTGTTGACCTTGGCGCGTTTGGCGATCTCATCCATGCGCGCCCCGGCAAAGCCTTTTTCGGCGAAGGCCTCCACGGCGGTTTCGAGAATCCGCCGGATGGTGGCCTGGGCGGCGGGTGTGGCGGGGGTTGGGTGCATCGGGTTGCCTCTGGTGTTTACTAACCGTTTAGTTTAACTAATTGGTTAGTACTTTGGTCCCCATCCACTTGTCAACCGCTTTTTATCCTCATCGCCACAGCGTGACCGTCTTACCGCCTGACAACACCCGCTCCGCCTGTCCAACCACCCGTCGTTGATGCCAATCACATGCCGGGCAAAGGCTTCCCCAGCGGTTGTGGTGGGCGGCGGTTCGCCCCTTGCACACGACCCGGTGATCATGTCGATGTCGGCCGGAAGGTGGCGCGGATATTTTTGTGCAGTGCAGCATTTTTTCTGGAGATCGATGGACGGCGCCCGAAAAGCGTATTATGATGCGTCCATTGCATGCCGTTCCCACACAACCGAATCGGAGTTGATTTCATGAAACAGACGTCAGCGGCGCCTGGTAAACGGCCGACGCGCATGCCGCTCATCACCGATGCCATCGATTATTGGATAGACCGCAGTCAACGCCATATCCTTTTTTGGGATGTGCTCCGTCGGCGTGGCAATGCCTATGCCGACCATCTCAAAGCGGGGCAACCGCCCGTGCTGGTCTTCGACTATGAAATGGTGATGGACGGGCGAACCTTCGCGGAACCGGTCAACTACTCACTGCTGCGCATCCTGGATCGCCGCCAACATCGGAGCAAAGCGGAGGCGGGGCGGGCCCAGGAACGCCGCGCCACCCGCCACGGCAAGGCGGTGGACGCCAACGGTCGGCCGTCGCGCCCCATCGTGGTGATCGACCCTCGGGCGGGTCACGGCCCGGGCATCGGCGGGTTCAAACTCAACAGCCAGATTGGGGAGGCCCTCGCCTATGGCCATCCCGTTTACTTCATCGTCTTCTACACCGATCCGGAGCCGGGCCAGACCATCGCCCGCATCCAGGCGGCGGAGGTTCGCTTTCTCGAAACGGTGGCCGAACGGCACCCCGAGGCTCCCAAACCGGCCATCATCGGCAATTGTCAGGCCGGCTGGGCCACCGCCCTGATCGGCGCCGATCGACCCGACGTGACGGGGCCCATGGTGCTCAACGGATCGCCGCTCTCCTACTGGGGCGGCGTAGCAGGCGCCAACCCCATGCGCTACAAAGGCGGCCTGCTGGGCGGTGTCTGGCTCGCCTCATTGTGGAGCGATCTGGGCGCCGGCCATTTCGACGGCGCCCACCTGGTGGCGGGTTTTGAAGACCTCAACCCGGCCAACACCTATTGGAAGAAATACCACCACCTCTTTGCCAACGTCGACACGGAGGCGGATCGATTTCTGGATTTTGAGAAGTGGTGGGGCGGCTTCTTCAAGATGACGACCGAAGAGATCCACTTTATCGTGGACAGCCTCTTCATCGGCAATGAGCTGGAACAGGGCCGGCTGCGATTGGGCGACGACAAGTCGGTCAATCTGAAAAATTTCCGCGACCCCATCCTGGTGTTCGCCTCCGGTGGCGACAACATCACGCCCCCGCCCCAGGCACTCAACTGGATCTACAAGGTATACGGCAGCGTGGATGAGATCAAACGCTGTGGTCAAGTGATCATCTACATGGTGCACGAAACGATTGGCCATCTGGGGATCTTCGTTTCGGGCAAGGTGGCGCAAAAAGAACATCACCAGATTCTGGGCAACCTCGGTTGGTTGGAGTACCTGACCCCCGGCCTCTATGAGATGGTGATCGAAAAGCCGGCCACGGCCGCCGGCCGGGACGATGTGGTGGTACGCTTTGAAGCGCGTGACATGGGCGATCTGCTCACACTGGACGACGGTCTGGCGGACGAGGACGCCTTTCTGCCGGTGAGCAGCGTTTCGCGCTTCAACGACTACTGCTACCGGCACTTGGTCAGTCCCTGGATCCAGTTGGCCGTCACCCCGGCCATGGCCGCCGTTTTGCGCTCCCTGCACCCCCTGCGCATGCAGCGCTATCTGATCTCAGATGCCAATCCCGTGTGCTGGCCGCTGGGGTGGGCCGCCAAGGTCGTTGAAAATCACCGGCGCCCGCTGCCCGCCGACAATCCCTGGACGACTTGGGAAGGGCTCTATTCGCAGGCCGTCACCAGCGGTTGGGATCTATGCCGCGACCTGCGCGATCTGGGCCAGGAGATCCTCTTCAACACAGTCTATGACAATCCCTGGCTGAAACTGATCTTTGGCAGCGCAGGTGCCAACAGCGCCGGCGCAGCGGTCCCGGATGCGGCGGTGACCGCCGAGGCCAACCGGTTGCCGGCCCGCCGACGTGCCGACAAAGGCGGCTATGCAGAAGCCTGCGTACGGGCGATGTTGGCGGTGGTCAACGCCGATCTCAGCACCGATACCCGGGAGCTGAAGATCGCCGAGCGCCTGATTCAGAAGGATCCCCGTCTGCGCGCGATCCCCCCCGACCGGGTCAAAGTTTTCATTAAACAAGAGGCGCGTCTGTTGGAGGCGGATACGCGACGGGCCATCGCCGGCCTGGCGCGAATGGTGACCGGGCCCGCGGAGCGGCAGCAGGTATGGGCCTTGGCACACGCCGTGGCCACGGCGGTCGGCACACCCAACGCGGCGGAACGGACCATCCTGACGGCCATCGCAAAGGTATTGGACATCGCGCCGGCGGCCGACGGGGATTCCGTAAACGCGCCGGAGCCCTCTTCGCTACCCGAGGGCGGGGCATCATGATGCGGTACATCCACCTCGACCGGCACGGGGGACCGGAGGTGCTGACCCTCCGCACGCAGCCGGCACCGACCCCCGACGAAGGCGAGGTGCTCATCCAGGTACACGCGGCCGGTGTCAATCGGCCCGATATTCTGCAGCGTCGGGGATTGTATGCGCCGCCGCCCGACGCTTCACCGATACTGGGTCTGGAAGTGGCCGGTGAGGTGATGGCCGTCGGCAAAGGTGTCTCCCAGTGGTCGCCGGGGGACGCGGTCTGCGCCCTTACCAACGGCGGGGGCTATGCGGAGATGGTAACGGTGCCCGGCGGTCAGGTGCTGCCAGTACCTGACGGATTGCCCCTTACGGCAGCGGCGGCCCTACCGGAGACCTTTTTCACCGTCTGGATCAACGTATTCGAACGGGCAGGGCTCCAACCGGGTGAGACCTTATTGGTGCATGGCGGCAGCAGCGGCATCGGCACCGCCGCCATCCAGATGGCCCGTGTATGGGGTGCGCGGGTATTCATCACCGCGGGGACTGCGGCCAAATGTGCCGCCTGCCGAGAGCTTGGCGCCGATCTGGCGGTCAATTACCGCCGGGAAGACTTTGTCGATGCCGTGATGACGGCCACCGACGGCAAGGGGGTGGATGTGATCCTGGATATGGTGGGCGGTACCTACGTCGACCGCAACCTCCAGGCCGCCGCCCGTGACGGGCGTATCGCCGCCATCGCCTTCCTCGAAGGTTCGCGGGTGACGGTCGATCTGATGCCCATTCTGCTGAAACGGGTGAGCCTCACCGGCTCGACCCTCAGACCGCGCTCCGCCGCGACCAAGGCCCGCATCGCCGACATGCTGCGCAAATACTTTTGGCCCCACATCGCATCCGGTGAGATTCAGCCCCGCATCGCCGCCCGATTCCCACTGGCCGAAGCGGCCGAGGCACACCAGTTCATGGAGAGCGGTACCCACATCGGCAAGATCCTCCTCGCCCTCTCGGAAGCGGACTGATCCTCCTGGTACCCAATCGCCGGGCAGCATCTCCGCCATGTATGACTCATTCGGACGACCACCATGAACACTGACAACAGCCTGATCTCGAAACCGATTCCCGGTTTGCTCGCCCAACTGGCGGTGCCCGCCAGCATCGGGATGTTCTTCAACACCATGTTCAACGTGGTGGACACCTACTTCAGCGGCCTCATCTCCACCGAGGCAATCGCCGCCCTATCGCTGTCGTTTCCCGTCTTTTTCGTCATCCTGGCAGTGGGCTTTGGGGTAAGCACCGGTGCGACAGCCCTGATCGCCAATGCATTGGGCGCCGCTGACGAGGAGAAGGCACGGCTTTACGCCATGCAATCGATCTCCTTTTCCATCCTCCTGTCGATCCTGCTGACGCTAACCGGTCTGCTGGCCGCCCCCACCCTGTTCCGCATCCTGGGGGCAAGCGGCAGCTATCTGGCCATCGCCCTCGCCTACATCAACATCATTTTCTACGGCATGACCCTCTTCTCGTTGAACTTCGTGCTCAACGCCATCCTCACCGCCCAGGGAGACACCAAGTCCTTTCGCAACGTCCTGATCATCGGCTTTTTCCTCAACCTCATCTTCGACCCTTGGTTTATCTACGGCGGGCTGGGACTGCCGGCCTTGGGGCTGGCCGGGGTGGCCTGGGCCACGGTGGTGATTCAGCTGTTCAGCGTGCTCTTCATGACCCTGCGAGCCATCCGTTCGCCCCTCATCTGTCAGGAGTGCTGGCAATTGTTTCGGCCCCGCTGGACCACCTTCAAGGAGATCGCTCAGCAAGGTTTCCCCGCCAGCCTCAACACCATGAGCATCGCCCTGGGCATCTTTATCATCACCTGGTTTCTCAGCCAATATGGCCAGACGGCGGTTGCCGCCTACGGCATCGCCACGCGGGTGGATCAGATCGCCCTCCTGCCCATCATGGGACTCACCACCGCCACCCTGACCCTCATCGGTCAAAACAACGGCGCCCGGCGCTATGACCGCTGCCGAGAGGTCTACGCAACGGCCCTGCGCTACGGCATCCTGATCACGACGGTGAGCGGGGTAATCGTCTTCAGCCTGCCGGCCAAGATCATGGCGATTTTCACCACGGATGCGGTGGTGGTGGAGATCGGGGCCTACTACCTGCGAATCTCGGCCTTCATCTATTGGGCATACATCATCCTTTTCGTGGCGGTGGCTGCCCTCCAGGGACTCAAACGGCCCAACTACGCCATCTGGATCGGCCTGTATCGTCAAGTGATCGCTCCCGCGGCGGTTTTCTACACGCTGGCAACCGTTTTGGGGATGGGGCTGCACGGCATCTGGTGGGGCATCTTTTTGGTGACTTGGTCGGCCACCCTGTTCACGTTGTGGTATGTGCACTTCACCATGCGCCGGTTGTTCGGCAGCGTATCCGCCCCCCCCATTACGGCCCGCCCGTAATGCCGATCTCCTCAAACCAGCGACCCTAAAATAGCGAAAGGCGATGGTCGGCACCATCGCCTTTCGCTTTCGGTGTAAGGACCAGCCGAGTTCACCGGCGGTCGGAAGCGGGCCGCATTTCAGAAAACGCCAAGCTTAGAAATCGATCTGAAAGCGTGCCTGCACAATGGAAGCGTCATTGTCTTCCACTTCGTCACGATCCTCGAGGTCGGCGTAGACATAGTTGAGCATCAGGCGGGTATGGGCGTCCATGTACCAGTTCAACCCGCCGGTGATATTGGTCTGCTCACCGCCCTCGATCGCTTCGTCGCTCAAGTCGACGGTAGAATAGCGGGCCGCCAGCTCCCAGGCGCCCCAGCCAGATCCGTCCATGACGAAATCGTTGTTGGGCTTCACCCGGTCGAAGCTTGCCGAGGATTGTTTGTAGCTTCGGCTTTCGCCGGTGATGAACCAGCTGCCGAAAGCGTACCAGCCCTGGAAGGTGGGATCGTCGACGTCGCTGGCATCCGTCAGCGTCAGGAAGTATTCGCCCTGGATGGAGAATGGCCCGTAGACCAACGCCACCTCGGGATTGAGCTTATCGGCATTATCCGCCAGAAAACGCCCTGTATTGGCCAGGCGCACATCGGTGATGTGGGCCTCCGGCCGTGCCCGGAACCGCAGGCGGGCGTCGGCCTCATCTTCGTCGCGGAATAGATGACTATATCCCAGGCCGACGTGCAGGAAATGGCGCTTGTCCTGGTACCAAGGCTGGCCGGCCGCTCTTGCCGTAACCTGAAAGTTGTTATAGTCGGCGAAGAAATCACCGTCATCGCCCACATCGTAGAAGACGCCGAGATCCCACCGCAACCGCTTGTCGGCGGCTGTATGGCCAACCCCGAGACCGGTGTTGCGGCCCGGCGCGAAGGCGGCCACCGGCAGGGAGCGCTCCATGAAAGTGATGTATTTGCTGCTGGTCTGCTCCTCCAATGAGAAGGCCTCTTTGAAATGGCCGACACGAATTCTGCCCAGCAGCGGCACATTGACCCTCTGTAGATAGATATCTTTCAGATCCACGTCCTGGCCGACGAAATCGACCTGCACCTTGTAGCCGACGGCATCGTCGATCAACCCGTCGGTGAACAGACGGATGCGCCTGAATTCTACCCCGTTGCCCTTTAAGGGAGCGCTTTCACCCGCAGCCTCGAGCTGCTCTTCGAAATCGCTCTCACTGTCAATGGCGGCCCAATCCAGCATGACCCGGCCGCCCCAGCGGGATTTAAACCGGCCGTCTGTGCGCTCCACGCGTAAACCGCTCTTCCAATAGGCCTTCCAATCGGTGGATGCTTCTCTCTCCGCGGCGGCCTTCTTCTTCAGCGCTTCATAGTCATCGGTGTTGATGTCGCCGCGATCCTTCATGATATCGAGAATCTCTTCGGATACGCTCTTTTCCACAGCCCAGGTGGTCGTCGCCAGACCGATGATGACCATCATGCCGATCCAGGCACAGAGAAAGGCGGACCATCCGCGAAAAGCGGACCAACTGCGCAACGCGGACCATTTGCGGCGATGGGACGATGCCGCACCATACCATTCTATTTTCATCTTTTTGCTCCTCTTCTATTGGTTGGACGTTGTCTGCGCTTTTACGCTTGCTTCGTGGCATATGGCCATGATCGCTTCAGACACGACGACCCCGCTCAGGGGCGGCCGCAAGCGGAAGGATTCAGTGGTCCTGTCATCGTCAACGGTACGGGGGCAGGCTTAACCCAGCGGCTGAAAAAGCGCGCTATGATGCCGTTATGCGCACACCGCAATTGGACGATATGCCAACACTTCGGTGGACGATGCCGGAAGTGGCAGGAAGGGTTCTGCCCTTGGGAAGGTCGGGCTGGCGGCGGATGGCCATGGCTGGCAGCCGTGGCCGCAGAAGGATTTAGGTATCCCGAACTCTATTTATACCCGGCACAAACAATGCGATGACGCCTTCTACGCACGACATCATTCATTTCCGGGATAGCCTAAGGGCGTACGATTAGGCTGATATGAGGAGACGATTAGATGGCTGTTAGTGGCCCCGGCAGATGCCGGGCAAATCCCCAGATTTGGCGCCGTTATGGTCCCGAATGCTGTTCGGCACGGGTACACAGACGATACCGATCGTTGGCGCCCCACCCAATGACAGCGATTACACTTGTCGCCCGGCGGCATGCCCCTGGTGAACGGCATCAAAGGCCTGGCCAACTTCGCCGGCGTCGCCGACCACATGGTAGGGCAACCCCAGCTCATTGAGAATCGCTGCCAGGGGATTATGGGGCGCTGCGCCGGCCGCCAGAACGATGGTGTCGGCGGGCAGCAGCCGCTCCGACGCATCCACGGCGATACGCACGCCTTGTGCCGTGATCGCCAGCGCCTTGGCCCCGGTATGGGTCGCGATACCATGACGTTCCATCTCCTGGAGCATACCCCAGCGAGTGGACTTCCCAATATCGCGCCCCAGCTTGTCGATCATCTCGACGAGGGTGACCGCCTTTGTCCCCCGGGTGGCCATCTCGTAGAGGGTTTCTGGTGATTCGGCCATGTTGACCAGGAGGAATTTGACCGCCTCGGCGTCCAGGGTTCCCTTATTGGCCAGAAAAAGGGCGGTCTCCACCCCCACCGCTCCGCCGCCAATCACGACGACCCGATGTCCAGTGAGGGCCTCGTCCCGCAGCACATCCCAGGCCTGGACCACGTTTGGCCCATCAACGCCGGGGAGGGACGGGGTGACGGGGGCGGCGCCGGTGGCCACGATGACGGCCTCGGGGGCCAGGTCCCGCAGGACGGCGGCGGTGACAGTGGTGTTCAGTTGCACCGTGATGCCGCGCAGCCGCACCTGGCGGGCCAGGTCGTGGGCCAGCGTTGCGAATTCGCCGCGTCCCGGAGGGGCCGCAGCCAAGAAGAGCTGGCCGCCAAGCCGATCGGTGGCTTCCATCAGGCGAACGTCGTGCCCCCGGTCGTGGGCGGCGATGGCAGCGCTCATGCCGGCCGGTCCGCCGCCAACGACGAGGACCTGTTTGGGGGTGCAAGCGGTGTTTTGGGTGCACTCGCGTTCGTGGCCGGCGGAAGGGTTGCAGAGACACTCCACCGACTTTAGCTTAAAAAGGTTGTCGAAACAGCCCTGGGCGCAGGCGATGCAGTGGATGATGGTCTCCTCGCGTCCCGCCCTGGCTTTGTTGGGCAGCTCGGGATCGGCGATGAGACCGCGCCCCATGGCCACCATGTCGCACATGCCGTCCGCGATCAGTCGCCGCGCCACCGCGGGCGTGTTGATGCGGTGGCTGGCAATAACGGGGATCGCCACCCGCTCTTTGATCCCCCGCGCCAGGTAGGCAAAGACGCCCCGGGGGACGCTGGTAACAATTTGGGGGACGCGCGCCTCGTGCCACCCCACGTTGATGCAAAGGGCGTCAACGCCGCTTTGGGCCAGGGCTTCGGCATAGGCCTGCAGCTCTTCGCGCCCCTGCCCTCCGGGCATGAGGTCATTGCCGTTCATCCGCACCATAAGCGGAAATTCGGGCCCTATGGCGGCCCGCACGGCGGCCACCACTTCTAAACCGAAGCGCATGCGGTTTTCGAGGTTGCCACCGTAAGTGTCATTGCGCTGATTGGTCAGTGGGGAGAGGAATTCGCTGATCAGGTAGCCGGTTCCGCTGAGGATCTCCACGGCATCAAATCCCGCCTTTTTGGCCCGCACCGCCGCCTGGGCAAAGCTGTCGATCACCTGTTCGATATCGGATCGGGTCATCTCCCGGGGCGTCTCGCGCGTCATCCGGGAGGCGATGGGCGACGGTGCGATGGGTTGCTGGCCGTTTAAGAAAAAGGAGAAGTTGTAGCGACCGGCGTGGTTGAGCTGAATGGCCGCCCGGGCACCGTTCTGCTGGATAGCCCCGGCCAGCCGCGCAAGTCCCGGGATGAAGCGATCGTGGTGGGCACCGATATTCTGTGAATTGCCGGCGAGTTCGTCCACTGTGGCATACCCCACACAGATCATGCCGGCGCCCCCCTTGGCCCGCGCCGCGTAGAACGCCAGGAGCGGGTCGGTGATCTCGTGCGCCACACACATACCCAGATGCATGGCGGGCATATAGATGCGATTTTTGAGCGTTAGTTGCCCGATGGGCAGGGGGGTGAACAAGGGGTCGGACATGGTCTTCTCCTCATGAATGGGGGTGACTGTCGTGGGATGCGGTGTCGCTTGGATTGGGTTTGAGTCCCTGGTAACGCATCAATTCCCGTTGCATCGTGCGATCGATGACGTACGCCCGCAGGCTGCGGGCGATGCCGGTCAGCTCCAAGGTGACCCCGGCGTCCTGGGCGAAGCCCATCTCCCTGGTGTGCCGGTTGCGCAGGGCGATCTCCCGAGCGACGATCTCGGCCGCCAATCGGGGATAGAAAGCCAGGTCGGCGGGTCGAATTCCCAGGCGCAACCCCCGGGCCAGGAGTCGACCCAGGGCGACGTCCTGGGCGTCGAAGCGACCGGCTTCCAGGGGGATGATCAGCCCCCGATCACAGAGATCGTCGATCTGAGCTTCGCTGAGACCGGTCTTGCGACCGAAACCGGACCTGGATAAACGGCGGGCGCCCTGACGACCGAAGAGGGCCGCCTGCAGCTCCACCAGCGGGGCCACGTCGCGCCCCTGATCCAGGGCGCGCACCAGACCGCGGATGGCCGCCAGCGGTAGCCGATGCCGGTGCTGGACCTGTTTGACGAACCGTGCCCGGTCAACCGTATGGGGCGGATACCAGGCCATGTTGGGGCTGGTGCGCACCGGCTCCGGTAACAGCTTCTGCCGGACATAATGCAGTAAGGTGGCCTTTGTCAGACCGGTTGCCGCCGCCAACTCTTTCATTTTGAGATAGGGGTCGCCGCGGTCGCTGCATGGACGTTTGACGGGTGGATGGGCTGCCGGCATGGGTCCCTCGACAATTCGATAGTGAAAAGTGAAAGGTATTACATTACACTTTTAGGGGAAATGGCATGGAATTGTCAAGCGCGGGCACCGATCGATAAAACGCCGGAAGGTCATGGATTGGAGGGGGGATGGGGGGAATGACGAAATTCGATTGTGAAAAAAAAAGAAAACGGTTAATCGAGGGGCCATCTCGATTAACCGTTTAGGAGGAGAACAGATGAAAAAATTATTAGGTTGCCAAGAGGGAATGCAATTGTATTGCCAAAATGACTGTCGCGGCCCAATTTTTTAATAAATTACCCCAAAGGCATACGGAACGGGTGTTTATCGTGATGGAAAATCGGCCGCCATCCCATCGGCGCTGTTGTTCAAGGGGATGTGGCAGGGGTACTGGTTCAAAAATATTAACCCGGAATTACGGATTTTGCGCTAACGCATTGATAATAGCGGCTTCCCGCCAATCCTGAAAAGGTTCAAGATTTTGAACCCATTTTCGGGCCGCCGCCGACTAAATTCTCAATCAACTGATATCATTGTTTTTTTATTTCGTTCACTCATATGAACCGAACCGAATTCGGAGAGCAAAATGCCTGTTCCCACTGATCGCCGAACAACGTCGGCGGCGATCCGTACTGTCACACGGCAACCCATGTTCCGATACCTGGTGGTCTTGACCATCTGCTCCACCGTGGGCCTGCAGGCGTGGCGAACCCTTTTCAACAATTTCGCCGCCGACGTGGTCGGTCTCGAGGGCAACCACATCGGCATGATTCAATCGGTGCGTGAAATTCCCGGCTTCCTCGCCCTTCTAGCGGTCTATGTCCTCTTGGTAATCCGCGAGCACCGCCTCTCGGCGCTATCGGTGCTCTGTCTGGGCGTCGGGGTGGCCGCCACCGGCATCTTTCCCTCCTATGCCGGGCTGCTGCTCACCACCCTACTTTTCAGCTTCGGCTTCCACTACTACGAGACCACCAATCAGTCGCTGACACTGCAATATTTCGACCACCAGACCTCCCCCTGGGTGTTCGGCAAACAGCGCGCCTACGCGGCCGCCTCCAATATCGCCGTGGGAGCCGCCATCTGGGCCCTTAAACCGTGGATGTCCTATCGGGGGCTTTTCGCCACCGTGGGGCTGCTGATCGTCGCGGTGGCCCTGTGGGCGTTTGTCCAGGAGCCTACCAAAACGGGACTGCCGCCCCAGCGCAAACGGATGATCCTGCGGCGTCGCTACAGCCTCTTCTACTTCCTGACCTTCATGGCCGGGGCACGCCGCCAAATTTTCATCGCCTTCGCCGTATTCCTGCTGGTGAAGAAGTTCGGCTACTCGGTCCGCGAAGTGACCCTGCTCTTCGTTCTCAACAACATCGTCAACTATTTCGCCGGCCCCCTCATCGGTAAAGCCATCATCCGTTTCGGCGAGCGCCGGGTCCTGAGCGTGGAGTACAGCGGCCTCATTTTCGTCTTCCTGGGGTACGCCCTCACCCAATCCCCCTGGGTGGCCGCCCTGCTCTACATCCTGGACCACCTCTTTTTCAACTTCGCCATCGCCATCCGGACCTACTTCCAAAAGGTCGCCGATCCCCGCGACACGGCCCCCAGCATGGCCGTCAGCTTCACCATCAACCATATCGCCGCGGTACTTCTGCCCGCCATCGGTGGTATCCTGTGGATGGTCGACTATCGGATCCCATTTGTTGCCGGAGCGGGCATGAGCCTGATCTCCCTGTTGGCCGTTCAGCGCATTCCGCACCATGCAGACCTCCAGGCAGCTGCTTCCGCGAAGCCTTAAGTTTCGCCGATATGGGCGAGAATATGCCCCAACTCCGGAAAGATGAGCTGGTTGCAGGCCAGCTTGCAGGCTTTGAGGCTGCCCGGCATGCAGAAGACGGCTCGCTGGCCGATGAGACCCGCAGCGGCCCGTGACATGATGGCGGCCGAATCGATCTCCTCAAAGCTCAACTGGGCGAACAGAACGCCAAAGGCCGTCAACTCCTTCGTGAACAGGGGCCGAATGGCTTCGATGGTCACATCGCGTGGACTGATGCCGGTACCGCCGGTGACCAGGACAACCTGGGGTGCCTTGGCCATGAGGCTCAGAAGGTTGGCGCGAATCGGTTCGACCGCATCGGTGACCACCTGGTGGTCCACCACCGTGTGACCAAGCTTGCGGGCCCGTTTGGCGATCCAAAGGCCGCTCTCATCATCGGCCAGCGTGCGTGTCGTTGAGATGGAGAGGATGCCCACCGAAACCGAACGCGGCCCCTTTGCCTTGTGTTCGCGGGTACCCATGATTCGCCTCCTTTCACGTCAAAGCCTGACAATTACCACTCACCTTGTATTATCCATTTATCCAAGCGCGTCGAACGCCTCCTCTGTGACAACTCCGGCGCAAAAAAGCAAGCAACCTCCCGGCATGGGCGGTCCATCCCTGGGGTCGTTGCGGGCGGCGCGGGCCGTGTCCCCGACGATACCATCCGCCGTCGTGGGCCCATGGGCAAAAGATTCGCGGTGCGATGATTTCAAAATCGGGGTGAGTTTGGTAAGGTATGCAATTTATCGGTTTCAACCGGATAGCGGCAGAAGAAGGGTCCCCTCACCACAACCGCAATGAGGAGAGGCAGTCAACATGGATATCCAGAAACAGATCGATCGCATCAAGGCCCATCCCGACGCCGCCGGTATCGGTATGATCCTCTGCCACAATGGCGTGGTCCGGGGCACCTCGCGCGAGGGCCGTCCTGTATCCGGCCTCACGGTGAGGGTGGACGAGGCCAAGCTGGAGGCGGTGCTGGCGGCCCATCGCAAAATGCCCGGCATCGTTGACATCCAAGTGGAGATCGTCGCCGACCGGCCCTTGGCGGTGGGAGACGATGTCATGGCCCTGGTGGTGGGGGGCGATATCCGCGAGAACGTCATCGCGGCCCTCAGCGCGACCCTCAACGCCATCAAGTCGGAAGTTACCCACAAAACCCAGTTTTTCACAGACGATGCGCACTGAAGCGGCCATCAGGAGGCCCCCATGTCCCCTCTGACACACCTAGACGCGGAAGGTCGCGTTCGCATGGTGGATGTGAGCGAAAAGCCGAAAACCCTGCGGACCGCCGTCGCCCGCGGCACCATTCAAATGCGACCCGACACCTTCGCCCTGATCCAGGACCGCAAGGTCAAGAAGGGCAATGTACTGGAAACGGCTCGGATCGCCGGGATAATGGCGGCCAAGCGCACCGCCGAACTGATCCCCATGTGCCACCCCCTCAATATCACCCACGCCCAGATCGACTTCACGCCCATTGCGGAGACGCACACCATTGAGATCACCGCCTCGGTCCGCATCCAAGATCAGACCGGGGTGGAGATGGAGGCCCTGACCGCGGTGTCGGTGGCGGCCCTGACCATCTACGATATGTGCAAGGCGTATGACCGCGAGATGACCATCTCGGCGATCCAGCTGCGACACAAGAGCGGCGGCAAGAGCGGTGTCTACGATCGCGCGGCGGACAGCGGCGCTTGACACCCTCCGCCAAAGGCGGCTACATAGTTTCTTCCGCTGATGCGCACTCGGCGGGCGGCTGTCTCACCGCGTTGCCGTAAAGGAGTCCCACTATGTTTGGAATTGGTATGCCGGAGTTGATTCTGATTCTGGCGGTGGCCCTCATCGTCATCGGCCCCAAGAAGCTGCCCGATCTGGCCAAATCCCTTGGAAAGGCAATGGGGGAGTTCAAGAAGGCCACCAATGAGATCAAAGACAGTATGCAATTGGACAGCGGGATCCAGGAGGTGAAAACCTCCTTCAAGGACCTTGAGCGGGAGCTTAAAAAACCAGTTGAGACACCGCCTGCGGTCGAAAGCCCCGCGCCGACCGAGACGGTTGCGGGCGCGCCGACCGAGACGGTTGCGGGCGCGCCGACCGAGGCGGGTGTTGACGATCCCCCCTTGTCCGAGGCTGAGCTCGAGGCGTATGCCTCTGAGGAGGAGGTTGCCGCTGGCGAGGAGGTTGCCGCTGCAGAGGGGACGCCCCCTGACGATAGCGATGCGTCGCCGTCACTCCCCACAGATAGCGGGGATGCGGCCACAGCGCCATCCCCGGCGGGGGACCCCCCATCGCCGGATGACGCCGCACTTTCTAAAGAGACCCCGCTGCAGCGTGAGACCTCTGAGCAGGACGAGACCTCTCCCCAGAAAGCGCCACGCGACAAGGGCGCCTGAAACCTGAATCCCCTCCGCCCCTGAGAGACGCTGACCAATGGATCAAGACGACAAGATCCCCTTCACCGCCCACCTGGAAGAGCTCCGCAGCCGCCTGATCACCTGTGCCGTCGCCGTTGGGGTGGGATTCTTAATCTCCTACGGATTCCGGAAGCAATTGTTCGACATTCTCGTGGCGCCGTTGACGGCCGCCATGCAGACGGGCGACACCCTCATCTACACCAATCTGCCCGAAGCGTTTTTCACCTTCCTCAAAGTGGCCCTCATTTCGGGCCTCATGGTGGCCTCGCCCGTCATCATCTATCAATTTTGGATGTTCGTGGCGCCAGGACTCTATGATAAGGAGAAGCGGCTGCTGGCGCCCATTGTCCTGCTGAGCTCCTTTTTCTTCATCGGCGGTGCCCTCTTCGGATATTTTGTCGTGTTTCCATGGGGCTTTAAGTTTTTCCTTGGCTTCGCCACCGAAACCATCCGTCCCATGCCCTCCATGAAGGAGTACCTGGCGTTCTCATCCAAGCTGCTGCTCGCCTTCGGCCTGGTCTTCGAGTTGCCCCTGGTATTGACCTTCATGGCCCGCCTGGGCCTGGTGACGGTTCCCTTTCTGAAAAAGAACCGTAAATACGCCGTGCTGCTCTTTTTCGCCGGCGCCGCCATCATCACGCCCCCCGATGTGGTCACCCAGATCATGATGGCCCTGCCCCTGATGCTGCTTTACGAAATCAGCATCTTGGGGGCCAAAATATTTGGCAAGAAAGCGGAGGCCGCAGCGGATGACGCTGGCATGGCGGACACCGACACCACCGCACCGCCACCGGAGAAGAGCGCCTGACCGTAGGAGAGTGGCCCCCTTCTGGACCGCAGTGGGTGGGTATGAGGAAGGCCGTAGCGGTTTCATCAGCTCGCAATGCCGCCGGACGGCGACCCTGCCCCCAGCTCAGATAACCATCCTGCCTGGATCGGTGTAACACCCGCAGATCGGGATCTTCCCGCAACCAGGGCCCGAACCATGGCAAAAGCGCAGTCGGCCGATCTGGAGGACGACAGTGTCCCCAATGCCGAACTGATTTATAACCTATTGAAAAATCTATATAAATAAAAATGGGTTAGCTGTTGACAGGGGCAAGTGCCCCTGATAAGGAATCTGGTTCAGGAGGATTGTAACCATACCTGGGTTGATGGCACCTGACCAAGCGCATCACTCAGGCCAAACCCACAGTTCAGGAGGTGAATGGCATCCATGAAGAAACAGCTGAAGATTGCACTTCTTATCGGATGTGCGCTCCTATTGACCGGGGGCCTCATCTACGCCGGTACCGAAGTCGCCGATGAGTTCGAGCTGAAAAGTCCGGAGTACGAGAAACACACAAAGGGTATCGTCCTGTTTACCCATAAAAAACACGTGGAAGAGTATGGGGCCACCTGCGGCGAGTGCCACCATGATGACAAGGGCAAACCCCTCGACCTAAAATGGGGAGACGACGTCCAACGCTGCATCGAGTGCCACACAAAACCCAGTGAGAAGCCCAAGAAGAAAAAGGGCGAGAAGGCCCCCAAACTGACCAAGGCCCAGAAGCTGGAGTATCATGCCGAGGCCCTCCACATGAATTGTAAGGACTGCCACAAGGCGTTCAACAAAAAGAACAAGACCAAGGCGGCACCGACCACCTGCACCAAGTGCCATCCCAAACTAGACAAGTAGTGGCGCGCAGCGAACTGCTGCCTGCCTAAAAAAAGGCGATGTCCCGCAAACGGGACGTCGCCTTTTTTTGTGTCCTCGCGCCGTGTACGTCCAAGCGCAGCATTGACGCGGAGACTAAGCGAAGAAGGAATCCATGGCGCTCCGGAAGTTGTCACCCCGCCAGGCGGCATCCGGGCTGGTCTCTGCTGTCGTGAGGATGTTCTTGTATACAAAGGGCAGAAAATCGGAGATGCCGGGCATGATGACCCGTACGACGGGAAACCGAAGGACGGGGTGGGTGAGATCGATCAAGATGAAATCGGTGTTCAGCTCCCGACAGATCCGCTTGATGGCCTCGATCTCGGCAAAGATATCCTTGCTGCGCGCCGCCGGGTAGGCGATGCGATCTCCCTGTTCGAGAAAGGAGATGTCCTTCTGCGAAATGCAACACTTGAACAATAGGTAGAGATTTTCCACCCGCGAGCGGTGGGCCACGGGTCGATCCAGATCGGGCGTGGGAACATTGAGGGTGTGGCGCCCCTGCATGATCTCGGTAAGGCAGCGGCTCAACGCCTCATCTGTGTTGAAAGAGACACCGGGCACCAGGATTTTGTGCTCGAGTCGCCCCGGCCGCAGATTGTGGTTGATGAAAAGCGCTCCGACGCTGGGAAAGCGACCGGCCAGGGAAAAATCTTTGAGCACGACCTCCACGTTTTCGCGCTCGTAGTAGGCGATCATGGAGAGGAGCCGCTGGTTGGTGAGGGTCTGTCGATCAATGGTGGGCACGGGTCGCTCCGGACCGATAATCTGGATCTGAGAATGGCGCTCGAACACCTCGCATGCAGCCTGGATCATCGCCTCCTCAATGGTGTTGCCCGCCGCCATCCCGTTGGAGGCGTTGATATAGGCAACGAAATTGAGGGGAACCTTGACGGTCTGATCTCTCAGGACCGAGTAACCATCGACCCAGTGGTGGGCCATGCGGCTGTTCGCGAGCGTCGCCAAATCGGCGGGTTGGAGCTGGTCCTGGTGGCGCAGGAGGGATTCGATGGACACGTGCGCTTCGCTCAAATCGTCCTGGTGGCAGTTCTGGTAGCCGTCGAGCCATTCGTAGTTGAGGAATCGGTTGACCCCGCGACCATACAGCGCCGGCATGTTGAAGCGCACCTGCTCCTCGAAGGCTTGGAAGAAGAGCCCCCCGCTGAAACGTTCGGCCAGCTCGGCATGGGCACTGGCTCGGGCCAACGCGGGGGTCAGGCCCTTGCCCTGACACTGCAGGTTCAGGTCGTCAATGGCAATTACGGACCAGTGAATATGGTCCGCCACTTGATAGGGCATATAGCGGATGGTGTAGCCCAAGCGCTCGAAACCGCGGCGTATCTTGGCGACCGTACGGTCTGGCGTGTCGGTCTTGCCGAACTCATTGCGGGTATGATTGGTAAAGTGCATGTCGCCGGTTTCTCGGACTTAGGGTGTGCGCGTCTTGCGCGCCAGTTCCACCAGGGCCGGTGCCCACTGGGGTGTGCCGGTGGCGTGGATGTGGGTATAGGTCGCCAGGACGTTGCGATAGGTCAGCCCGTCTCCGCCCGCATGAATCCCGGTCCCGCGAATCATCTCGAAGGCCAGACTCTCGGCCCGCCCCTTCCACGAGATCACGCTGGAGTAGTGGAACTCGTGACCTTTAATCTGACTGCCAACTGCGTAATAGGGATTTTCACGGGCCACCTTGACGATGGTGTAGCCATGGCCCTGGGGGCGTCGGGAGAAGCCGAAAATCGCCGGTAGAATGTTGCACATCTCGTAGCGTTGCCCCTCCAATTCAAGCGCCTCGCCCAAAAACATCAAGCCGCCGCACTCCGCGTAGATGGGCAGCCCCGCATCGGCCCGTCGCTTGAGCTGATGGCGAAAAGCGTCTGCTGCAGCAAGTTCCTTGGCATGGGTTTCGGGAAAACCGCCCCCGATATAGACGGCCTGGGCGAAGGAGAGGGGCGTCTGATCTGCCTCAGACCGCTCGAGGGGACTGCAGAAGTGCACCCGCGCACCCGCCACGCGAAGGGCCTCCAGGTTCTCCGGATAGTAGAATTGAAACGCACTGTCCCGCAGCACGGCGACGGTGGGCGCTTCGGACTGGAGCTCGACCGTCGTCGATGGGGTCTTTACCGACAGAGTGGGTACCGACCCGGCATCCGGCCCTGCATCGGGATCGGTTGGCGCCTGCTTGGGCGCCAACGCCTCGGCCAGTCGGACGATCTGGTCGAGATCGAGATAGGTTTCGGCGATGTCGGCGATCTGGTCGATGGCGGGCCGGGCCCAATCATGCTCGGGGGTCGGCACCAGGCCCATATGCCGTTCGGGGAAGCCCTGCTTGCGCAATTTGGGAACGGCACCCAGGACCGGCACGCCGCAGTAGTGTTCGATGCTGGTGCGCAGGATTCCCTCGTGGCGCGGACCGGCCACCCGATTGAGAAGGACGCCGGCCAGTTTGAGGTCGGGATCGAACCGGATGCAGCCGCCGACAACGGCAGCCATGGTGCGGGTAGTCTTGGTGCCGTCGATGCAGAGCAACAGGGGCAGGTCGAGGAGTTTGGCCAGCTCGGCAGTGCTCGTGCGGCCTTCCAGGTCGATGCAGTCGTAAAGTCCGCGGTTGCCTTCGATGACGGCCAAGTCGATCGCTTGGGTGTGGGTGTGATAGGAGTCGCGAATGAGGTCATCGGCGACGAGGAAGGTGTCCAGATTGTAACAGGAGCGTCCGGCGGCCAGCGCCAGCCAGCCGGCGTCGATGTAATCGGGGCCTTTCTTGAATGGCGCGATGACGCGGCCGCGGCGCTGGAGGGCGGCGATCAGCCCCACCGAAAAGATGGTCTTGCCCGATCCCCCGCGCAGGGCAGCAACGACAAAGCCGGGGCATGCCCGGCTTCGTCTATTGGATGGAACCTTTTCCAAAATGTTCTTCACCAGCGGCCACAATCCGCGGCGTCAGGATGCTGCTTTATGGTAATCGCGACAGCGATCTTCCAAGCTGAGTCCCGCGCAGCGGACTCAGCCCTAGTCCTCGTGTTCGGCGGCGGCCTGTTTGCCGGTTCCCGGCAGGCCGTACATCGACGTAGAGCCGCTGGACCAGTATTCCAAGACACCCTCTTGAACCAGCCTGTTGACCACCTTCTTGGCCTCACGCGGTTTGGCCTCGAGGATTTTGGCCAGATCGTTGAAGTAGAACTTGGATTTACGTTTGAGTTTCTTGGTCAAGCCTTCAACGATTTTCGTTTTTGATTCTTCGTAGTCTAACGGCATAGGATTCCCTTTCCACGAAATATGTAAAGGCCCAAAGGGGGCACCACTATTGTGGCACCCCCTTTGAGTTAATTCAATCTAGAACTTGAACTGAGCGGTCTGGCGCCAGGTGTAGTAGGCCGGATCGCGGAAGTCATCGATGAGATGGTGGGTGAACTCGAGCTCGGTCTTCTCGAAGAATCTCTCCCAACCGATTCTCTCAGCCCACTCACCCAGACGCTCATACTTGCGGGCGTCGGCGGCGTATACTTCGATCATGTCCTTGATCACCTTGGCGGTGGTCGGCCAGCGCGGCGGCTCGTTGGGGATGAAGGCCACGACGACCTTGGAGAACTTGGGCGCGCTGATGCGGTTGGACACCTTACCGCCCGCCATGATGACGATACCGTCGCCTTCCTGATCCGCCAGCGGCAGAGAAGGACACATGGTGTAGCAGTTGCCGCAGAACATGCAGCGGGCATTGTTGATGGCCACGGAGTTGACCTTCTGGCCTTTTACTTCCACCTTGGCCGGTTTGATGGCGGCGGTGGGGCAGGAGGCGATGGCCAGTGGAATCTCGCACAATTTGTCGAGATACTCGTGGTCCAGCATCGGTGGTTTGCGATGGTAGCCGAGGATGGCGATGTCGGAGCAGTGTACGGCACCGCACATATTCAGGCAGCAGGCCAGGGACACGCGCACCTTGGCCGGCAGGCGATGGTTCTGAAAGTCGGCGAAAAGCTCGTCCATGACGGCTTTGACCGGGCCGGAGGCGTCGGTGGCCGGGGTGTGGCAATGGAGCCAGCCCTGGGTGTGGACCGGGTTGCTGACGCCGGCGCCGGTGCCGCCCACGGGGAACTTGTAGCTGCCGCCGTCGAACTTGCGGCCGGCCAGGTCATCCAGCAGCGGCTGAACTTTGGCCTTGTCGTCCACCATGAACTCGATGTTGTTGCGGGTGGTCCAGCGCATATAGCCGTCGCAGTGCTTCTCGGCAATGTCACAGATCTCGCGGATCAGGCCGGTGCTCATCAGGCGGGCACCGCCGGCACGGATGGTGAAAACCTCGTCGCCGCTCTCGGCCACGTGAACGATGACGCCGGGCTGCAGGTACTCATGATACAGCCATTTGCCCTTGTTCTTGGCGATGACGGGTGGATAAAACTCGTCGTATTTACGCGGACCAATATCGGTGATCCGGTTTTCCATCGGTTTGTCGGGATTGTATCCGGAAGAAATAAACGCCATGGTTTGTCCCCCTTATCTCTGGTGATGTTTACGGAATTCATCGACGTCGCGATCCCAGCCGCCCTCAACCTCGTCCTCATTCCAGAAGATGTAGGGGTTGTGGCGCGGTTCTTGGACCATGCGGACATCGGGCTTACGGTCCATGGCGATCAGCATCTTCTGCAAGCCCTGGCGTTTCATCAATTCGCCCAGACGTTCGCGGTTTTTGCCTTCCTCCATCCACCAATCCCAGATGGGTTCGATGATCTCTTCCTTGATCTCAGTGTAGGGGGCTTCGGCCTTGACGAATGGCACAATTAGGGAGCCCATCTGGGCACCGTCGAGGATCGGGGCCTTGGCGCCGGCGAAGACGGACAGGCCGCGGTCGTCACCGATGCGCAGCGCGCGCGGCATGACGTTGATGCAGTGCATGCAGCGGGTGCACTCTTTGTCTTCGATCTTCAGCTCTTTGCCCTCCATCCACATGCACTCGGTGGGGCACAGGTCGATGACCTCTTTCTCGATGTCGAAGGGACCCCAATCGCGGCCGCTATGCTCGCCGGCGTTGGACACCAGCTCACCGCCGATGTAAGCCTGGACGGCTTCCTGATCGATTTTTATCTGGTCTTTCCAAGTACCGATGAAGCTGAGGTCGGCGCGGGCGATGGAGGCCACACAGCAGTTGGGGCAGCCATCGAACTTGAACTTGAACTTGTAGGGGAAGGCCGGCCGGTGCAGCTCGTCCTGGTACTCCTGGGTCAGGTCGTAGCACAGATCCTGGGTATCGTAGCAGGCGTATTCGCAGCGGGCCATGCCGATACAATCGGCCGGGGTGCGCAGATTGGAGCCGGAGCCGCCCAGGTCCTGGTTCAGGTTGTGGGTCAGTTCGTAGAAGATCTCTTCGAGCTGCTTGGTGGTGGTGCCCAGGAAGATGATGTCCCCTGTGGAGCCGTGCATGTTGGTGACGCCGGAGCCGCGGAAATCCCAGATGTCGCAGAGCTTCCGCAGGTAGTCGGCTTTGTAGAACTTGGCGCCGGGCTGGGCGATACGCATGGTGTGGAAGTGGGCCACGCCGGGGAACAATTCGGGCTGGTCGCAGTAGCGGCCGATGACGCCGCCGCCGTAGCCGAAAACACCGACAATGCCGCCGTGTTTCCAGTGGGTCCGGCCATGTTTGTAGGAGAGCTCGAGCACGCCGAGGATGTCTTCAACGACATCCTGGGGAATCTGGAACTCGATACCTTCCTCATTCTTGGCCCGCTTCGCAGCCTGATCCTTCAGGTCTGACACGAAACTCGGCCAGGGCCCAGATTCCAGCTGGTCCAACATAGGGGTTTCATGCTTTGCCATTTTTACCTCCATTTAGTTAATCCCAAAAAACATCCTTCCTAAAAAACAAAAGGGGCCCCCGGGGGCGCAGCTCAAGTCACCTCCTCTCGATGGGACGTTTCAAATTGAATCTATACGGAATAAACGGGGTATCATCATCATGATCAAAGTGGTGTGCAAGGTGACGGTATAGTTCTTAATCGGGTGCTTGTCAATAAAAAAGCCCGCGGAAGTGCGCGCGACGCCTTGCAGGGCAAGCATCTACGTTAAACACCGCATCTTGGGGATGCGGTCGGTTTGAAGGGCATCATCTGGTGGATTCAACCGGTCTGCAGTTCATGGTAGAGTGCCTCGACGTGGGGTTCCAGGATGGCCGCACAGGTGCGGCGCTCAGGGCTGCCCGGCGCAAAGCCCCCCTGGAGCTCTTGATTGAGCGCGCTCAGCTCCGCCAGTGATGGGGTCCGCAGGTAGTCGGTCACCACCGCGTCCAACTGGGCGGGCAGCCGCCACCGTCGGCGCATACGGATCAAGCCCGTCAACAAGCCCCGGCAGATGGGGGCCACCATGGTGGTGGGATAGAGAACGATCTCGCCGACGCCGTCCAGACGGTCCACCCGCAGCCGCAGGGCCGCCTGAATCACCAGCAGCAGGAGCGCGTACAGCAGTCGCTCAATCGCGGTGTCGGGATCGATCTCGCTCTCTGGCGGGGGCAACAGCGGTTGATAGTCGCGTGCGGTGATCAGCCGGACCTCCGGAGAGCCGGCTGAATCCAAACGCACCACGAAATCGCCGGCGGCGTGGTGCCAGGGAAAGATGTGGGCCAGGGTGTGGGGATCGACGGCAGTGGCAAGGCGGGCGGCGGCGGCGGTCAATAGATCGGCCGTCTGGGTGGCATCCAGGCGATGGGGGGATACCGATCCGTCCCACACGGCCACGACCAGGGGCCCGCTCGGTGCGCGGGTGAGGTGAAACTCATGAAACCCGTCGAACCAGGGGCAGAGGAACCATTGCCCCACCTGGGCCGGCAGCACAGGATCGGGTCCGTCTGCCGGCCGGCAGGCTCCCTCGACCAGCACCTGGGGAAGACCGAGGTCGTCGCCCTGCGCCGCAAGGGTTTTCAGCGCGGCGGTCTCCTGGGGCAGCAGGTCGATGCCGTCTGGGGTGAGGGCCACATTGAGGGCCAGCTGGTGACGCCTGCCGTCCGCTTTCACCGCCACCCAGGCAGGATGGTAGAAATGGCCGTGCTTGAGGAGTCGGATCTCCACATGGTCGATGCGGGCGCTCGCCTCGGGGGCGCCGGTCAGGGCGCGGACGGCCTCCCGCAGCGGGGCGCAGTGGTCGCGACTCAGCGCCTGGTGGAGGGCGCTGAAATAGGCGCCGCAGGTAAGGGCGGGCGCATCCGCGTCCCGGGCAGGGGACCAACCGGCGGCGGTCGCCCGTGAGGTGGGCAGGGGAGCTTGCCACAGCGGCGATCCGGGCGTCACCGGTGTCCCATCAACGGAGTGGGTGAAACGAAAGGCGGGCATCGCCCTTCCTTATATAATATGGAACGGGGCGGGAGACGCCCTCTACAGACGCTCACCGCCCCGATGATGTGAACCGAGCAATCCGATGACGATGACCCGGGGGATGATCCGACACGGCGGTGAATCCGCCGGGACTAGCGATGGGTCGCCAACTCCTCGAGGATCGGCGACGGCACCTCGTACCCCAGGGATGTGGCCTTGTCAGCATGCGTGATCGCTTTCGCGAAATCGCCCTTCTCCATGTAACAGATGGCCAGGTTACCGTGAGCGATGGCGAATTCGGGCGCAAGATCGAGCACTCTCATATTGGTCTCGATGGCCTCGTCCACCATCCCCTTCATCAGATAGGCATTGGCCAGGGTGGCGTATCCCTGGACAAATCGGGTGTTGAAGGCCGTGCTGCGCTTGAGGGCCTTGATGGCCTCATCGACATCTCCCCGCTGGAGGTGGATGAAACCGATATTGCCATACCCTTCCGAAAATCCGGGGCGTGCTTTGACGGCCCGCTGATTCCAGTCCAGGCAACCGTCCATATCGCCGCGTTTGAGACACAGGGCCCCCATCTGGGTATAGGCCTCGGCCAGTCCCGGACTATTGTCCAAAGCGGCCATGAAACAATTCTCCGCCTCGGCATCCAGGCCCTTGCCCATGAGGGCCACCCCGAGATTGTAGTGAGAAGTGCCGCATTCGGGATTGGAGGCGATGGCGGCCCGCATCTGGGCGATATATTCATCTGCAGTCTTGGCTTTAACCATGGTACCTACCTTCATTTTCGCTATCACAGGTTAGCGGGCACCCGGATCCTGCCCGATTCGGCAGGTAGGGCGTCTCCAGAAAGGCGATTCGTAAAGGGACTAGCGATAGCCTGCCCTCCCCGGGTTGTCAAGCGCGATTTCTCTTGACATGGGTGGGGGACTTTTTTACACAATCGGGACACTCTCGCCGCTGAAGCGGTGCCAGAGCACTCACCATCGTCACAGCTGCAGGCACCCCTGCAGACACCGTCAAATGAGATCATCGACAGGCCGCCTCGATCCGCATCACCGACGGCGTCTGTCAAGCCGGAGAACTGAGATTGCGCTTTCAAGGAGAGGATACACGGGCCATTGCCAGTGCGGCGGATGGGAACGCCGCCGAGCCATGCCCGTGGAGTAAGATCTCAGCCTGATTCGCCGCCCCACTGCACCGCGCGCCACCATCATCCCGCCACTCACCCCAGGCCAAGGCTGTCACCAATGACCTCCCGCTGGCGGTCGTCATGCGGCGGGGCGACACCCACTGCGGTGAGCGGTCGCGCGACAATGGCGTCCAGACAAACCGCTTACACCAGCGCTTTACGGCATCGGGAAGCGCTGAATCCAGATCTCGCAAACGTCAGGAGGAATCCATGCAATCCGGAGCCTATACCGCCCTCGTTACACCGTTCACAGAGACCGGCGTCGACCGAGATGGTCTGCAGCAGTTGGCCGAGTTCCAGATCGCCAATGGCATCACGGGCATCCTCGCCGTGGGCACAACCGGCGAGAGCCCCACCCTCAGCTGGGAGGAGCACATCGACACCATCGCCCGCGTGGCGGCCCTGACCAAGGGTCGCTGCCAGTGTATCGCCGGCACCGGCAGCAACAACACTGAAGAGAGCCTCAACGCCGTGGAACACGCTGCCAAGACAGGGGCCAACGGGGTTCTCATGGTGGATCCCTATTATAATGGTCCCAGCTCACTGGAGATCCGGCGCGAATATCTGGCGCCGGCCGCCGAACGATTTCCCGAGTTGACCATTATCCCCTACGTGATCCCCGGGCGGACCGGCGCCCAGATCTTTCCAGAGGACCTGGCCTACCTTTTCCAGAGCCATCCCAACGTCAACACGGTCAAGGAAGCCACCGGCAACCTCGACAACATGCGCCGCACGCGGGCCTGCTGTGGACCGGCGTATCATATCTTCTCCGGCGACGACGCGATGACGTTCGAGATGATGACCTCGCCCGACATCCGGGCCGCCGGAGTGATCTCGGTGGTGTCCAACATCGTTCCCAAGGCGGTCAGTGACATGGTCGCCCACCTGGCCGCCGGTGACGTGGCCGCCGCCGAGAAGATCCATGCGGCCATCGCACCGCTTTTCGGGCTGGTCACCGTCACCACCCAGGAGGAGACCCCGCTGGGGACGGTCACCTGCAGGGCCCGCAACCCCTCGGCCATCAAATCCATCATGGCGCTGCTGGGCCTGCCGGCCGGATTTTGCCGTCAGCCTTTGGGCAAAATGACGGCGGCCGGCCTGACCAAATCCATCGAGATGGTGGCAGGCGTTTACGAGGCCCATCCAGAGGTGTTCGCTCCGCTGGAATCCCATTTCGGCATTTCAGTGGGCGAGCGGCTCCAGGACAGATCGGCCTACGAACGCCTCGCCTATTCGTCCTATCTCTAATATCGCGCGCGGCGTCCCAAAAAATCGCCCGGCGCCCGGCAATAGACGGGCGCCGGGCGGCGTGGTTTGATAGAGCGGTCCAATGGTAGGGGGCGTGCGGTGTCTTACTCCGCTTCTGGTGTTCCCGTCGCCTGCTGGTGGGGATCGGTCTGCTTGAAGAGCACGCTGGTGAGCCAGCGCACCCCGAAGCGCATCAAGGCCACCTCGTCGCGTTTGATCTCTTCAAGGGTTTCCGCATCCACCGGGTAGCGTTCGAGAAAACTGCTTTCAAACACAAATTCTCGAAATTTATCGATATTGTAGCTCACCATGAAGAAGATCTGCTTGGCCTTCTCGGTCAGCTTGATGCTGGCGGGAAAGGAGCGTTTGCGCACCACCAGGTCGGTCCACTCCTTGTTGATCTCGTCCCGATCCACAACCCCTTCACATTCACGCCACTCGGCAACGGTTTGGGTGTGGTCCTCGTCGAAGCCCTTGCAGTGGGGTTCGTTGACGAAGAAATAGAAGCCGTCGTCGTCGGCCCCCTCTTTGTGCTGGAGCGTGGCCACGCCCAGGGGATAGTAGCGGCAGGTCGTTGGCCGGTCATCGTAGAGGATGCAGCCCTCCCCGTCACGCACGAAGGGGCAGGATTCCTGTTCGTCATCCAGCATCTTCAGCGCCACCACGGGCAGATCGGTTTTCTCGAGCAGGTGGGGCACCGTGTATATCGCCAGGAACTCCTCGGAACTGAGCCCCAGCCGGTTCTTCAGACGGATGACGTCGTAGGGGGTGAGAATAATATTGATGCCCCGGCAACATTTGGTGAAACAGGGCACATCGGGATGGCACTTGAACTTGAAGTCGCTCTTGGATGTGAGCCGGACCGGCTCGATGTTTGCCATTTTTCCTAAGTCTTCCATTTACCTACACCTCATTAGAACGGGATTTTCTCGGCTTTGATGGCAGGCGCCACCAGCGGCAAGAGGTCCGTGGTACTTATCCAAGGCCCTGACGATTGTCAAACGGTTCATCCGCGTCAGGTTGAACAGCAAGATATCGCAGGAGGGCCTTGACGAACCCTCAAATTGTAAGACAGATTGAGGTATAGCGAAACAGTCGCTCCTGTTGTTACGCCGCTGCGCTGAGACCGACAGGCCATATCGCACACTCCATCCCGTATCCAGCACGCTGTCCCGCTAGCGTTCGCGAAGCGCTGGTTCGCTGCTCCCCATTTTTACATCCCCGACACATCGATGAGGGGTGATCCCATGGATCATGGCAGCGTGATCTGTTCCGCTGATAGCAGCAGGCCGCCATCAAAGGGCCGGCTTTGGGGCAGCCGGCTGTGGCCGGCCGTCATGGCCCTGATCCTCTCGCTGCTGTCTTCCGTGCCTTCAGCGCGAGCCGACACCCAACCACCAGAAATTTTTATCAAATTGGGCCACAATCAAGCGGTCGCCTGCGCCTGCCTGAGTCCGGATGGCAAGACCATCGTCTCGGCCGGAACGGACGAAACCTTGCGTCTTTGGGATGCCGCCTCGGGGCGTCTGCTGCGGGTCCTCGCCGGGCATACGGACGCAATCACCTCGGCCGCCTTCAGCCCCGACGGCAAGACCATCGTCTCCACCAGCAATGACAAGACCGTCAGACTGTGGGAGGTGGCCACAGGCAATCCCAAAGCCCCCCCATTGGAGGGTCATACACGGGAAGTTCGCACGGCCGCTTTCAGCCCGGACGGCGCTACCATCGTCTCGGCCAGCAACGACACGACCCTCTGCCTGTGGGACGCCGCCACCGGGGAGCACCGGCACACGCTCAGGGGGCATAACGGCTGGGTAAATACGGCCGCCTTCAGTCCCGACGGATCCACCATCGTTTCCGCCAGCACAGATGCGACCCTGCGTCTGTGGGACGTCGCTTCCGGAACCTGTAAACGGACCTTGACCGGACACGAGGGAAGTGTCTCTTCCGCCAGCTTCAGCCCCAACGGCGCCGCTATCGTCTCGGCGAGCGCCGATGAGACCCTACGACTTTGGGACACGGTTACCGGGAAGCGTCGACATATCTTTACCGGTCATAAAGGCACCGTCACGGCAGCCAGCTTCAGCCATGATGGCACCACCATCGCATCGGCAGGCTGGGATAGAACCGTACGCTTGTGGGCATCGGACTCCGGCATCCTCCAGCGCACCCTCACGGGACATCAGAGCACGGTGAATTCGGTCCGCTTCGGTCCCAAGGGCGACCGCCTGGCCTCTGCCAGTTTCGATGGCACGGTGCGGATCTGGAACGCCACGACCGGAGAGAGCCTGTGGAACCTTGGCGGTCACAAAGGCGGCGTTGTTTCCGCAAGGTTCAGTCCCGATGGGGCCACCATCGTTTCCGCCGGCAATGACGCGGCCGTGCATTTGTGGCGCACAGCATCTGGTGCGCTTTTGCACACGCTGGCGGGCCATGATCAGTGGGTCGCCGCGGCCGCCTTCAGCCCCGACGGCAAGACCATCCTCTCCGTCAGCGTGGACATGACCCTTCGCATCTGGGACGCCATTTCCGGCAAGCTCATCCGCACAATGACCCGCTACCGGCGGGAAGGAACCCAAAAGAGCGCTGAAGAAGGCTTTGCTGCGGAGCCTCGCCCCGAGCCCCGATTGGTTACCGGACCGATACCGGTTTACAAGTTAAGTTCAGCCGCTTTCAGCCCCGATGGCACCAGCATCGTTTCGGCGGGCTCGGACCGGACGACGCTACACTTATGGGACGTCACCGCTGGAACAATCCGCCAGACATTGGAGGGCCATTCCGCCGTGGTGAACTCGGCGGTATTCAGCCCGGATGGCGCCGCCATCGTCTCCGCCAGCAACGACATGACCCTGCGACTGTGGGACGTCGCCACTGGAACGCTACGGCATACCCTGAAGGGCCATACCAAGGCCGTCAGCTCGGCCGCCTTCAGTCCGGACGGCAAGTCCATCGTCTCGGCGAGCTACGACAGAACCCTGCGCTTGTGGAACGCTACTTCCGGAAGGTTCGAGAACGAACTGAAAGGGCATACAAAGGAAGTTATTTCAGGCGCCTTCAGTCCGGACGGCACCACCATCGTCTCGGCAAGTACCGACGGTACCCTACGGCTATGGGACGCGGCTTCCGGAGCGCTCAAGAACGAACTGAAGGGACACGCGCTCTGGGTCACTTCAGCCGCATACAGCCAGGATGGTTCGATGATCATCTCCTCCAGTTACGACAACACCCTGAAACTGTGGGCGGCCGAATCCGGTAGATGCCTCCACACGCTGACGGGACATCAAGACGGCGTCAACTCCGCCGTTTTCAGTCCGGACGGCAAGATGATTGTTTCCGCCAGTTGGGACAACAGCCTGCGACGATGGCGTCGAGATGCAAACGGGGCACTGCTGGAGGCGGTGATGGTGCCGCTGCCCAAGGCGGGCGAGTGGATCGCGTACCGGCCCGGCCATCTCTACTACGACAGCTCGGCAGCGGTCGATGAATACACTGCCGTTCGCTTCAACAATGAATTGCGGGACCTCTTTCCTTTGGCCTGGTATGCGGACAGGCTCAAGAAATCCAACTGGCATGCGTTGGTGGCCGGTCCCGTTCCGGAGATTGCGCGCAAACCGGTACGACGCTGGTGGGAAGCGTTGGACAACAAGGGCCCGCTCTTCAGCCTGGCCCTGGTCGCAATGGCCTCATTCACCCTGTTTGTGTGGCTGTTGCGCCAGCGCAGCGACCCCCTGCGGTTGGCGCGCAGATTCTTCTCCCAAGCGGGCTATGATGTGAAGGATGGTGCCGGACGGCATCTGCTGAAGCTGCGGGCCTCGAAAGCGGGGGTGTCCAGCCTGGTCGTTCTCTGGTCCACCAGCGTAAAAGGGGAGAAGTGCTTGGTATCGCGGCCGGAAGATCTGAAGGAGGGCACCAAGCTCTATCTGCTCTACGCAGACCAGAAGCCCAGCATGGCCGACATCCAAGCGCTGCGTCTGCAGGCGTATGAGGTGATCCCCCTGGCCACCCGCCAATTGGAAAAGCACCTCTTGACACAGGATGCCGTCGGCATCAAGCGTGCCCTTCAGCAATTGGAAGAGCCCTTTGTCACCCGCAGCGATCCCTACCTGGAGTCCAAGCCCATCCACGATCCCACCTGGTTTTTCGGCCGCGATCGGCTCATGCGGCGCCTGCCGGCCGTTCTCGCACAAGGGCAGCATGTGGGCGTGTTCGGTCTCCGCAAGGTGGGCAAAACCTCCCTAATCCAACAGATCCGCCAGCGCTTCGTCACCACCCCCACCGTCTTTATCGACTGTCAGGCGTTCGACGCCCGGGCCGAGCTGCTGATGGCGGAGATCCTCCAGCAGCTTCACACCGAGATGGTGGTCCGCGGGGTCAAGGGCGTTCCCCGATGGAAAGGAATCCAAGCGACCGGCTTCGGTCATCATCTGGTGCAATTGTTCACCTGCTGGCAGAATGCGGGCAAGGGGGAACCCTTTGTGGTCATTTTCGATGAGGTCGACAAGTTGTTCGCCGATCGCCGCAGCGAAACCGGCGAACCCCTTTTGATGGAGTATGTAAGGCTGTTTCGTCGGCTTCGGGGCCTGGCGCAGACGCATGGCTGTCTGGTGACCCTGGTCGTGGCCTATCGGCCGGACATCAACCGCCACAACCTGCTCACCCCGACAGTGGGCGAAAATCCCATGTTCGAGAGCTTCCAGGAGGAGTACCTGGGATTTCTGTCCGCCGTCGACAGCACCTGCATGCTGATGGAGATCGGCGGCTGGAAAAACATCGCCTGGACGCCGGAGGCCGCCGAGCGGGTCTACGGCTATTGCGGTGGACATCCCCTGGTGACACGCTTCTTTGCCAGCCACACCTGTGCCCAGGGGGAGCGCAAAGCGATCGACCTGGACATAGTCGAGGCAACCGGGGCCGAACTGGTGCGGTCCTTTCGGCGCAACGACATCGGCAACTACTACAAGGAGGGCGTCTGGGCCCTGCTCAGCGCCAATGAGCAACACCTCCTGACCCTTATTCTGAAGGGCGAGACAGACCACCTACGGCGTATCCTGACATCGGAACCCCATGAGGAGGCGCTGGTCAGTTTGGAGAATTTCGGACTGGTCCGCCGGCAAGAAGCGGTTTGGGTCATTACGGCGGACCTGTTTCATCAATGGTTGCAGCGGAGGATGGGCGAATGACCAATCCCTATAATTGCACAAAGCCCGGTAATCTCTTCGTGGGCTACGCGCGTCTGATCCAGGAGATCATCAACGGCCTTCGCAACGGCCACTCCTATGCCCTGATCGGTGGTCGGCGCTGCGGCAAAACCTCGCTTCTCATGCAGCTGGAGAAAATCTTAAACTCAGGCGGACTGGAATCGTATGCGGCGCAGGTGCACCGCTTTTCCATTCAGCGCTTTGATACCCTGTCGGTGGCCGGTTTGTTCGGGTTTATCTATGCCACCGTCACGGCCGGTTGTGACGTTCCCGCCTGGCCGGAGCGCACCCCCAGAGGCGTTTATCAGACCTTTCTCGATCTGCTGGAGACGCACCAGGCGACGCTGGTAGACGCCAAAGGCGCCCGCTGGCTGGCGATTTTGCTGGTGGACGAGTTGGACGCCGCCATCAAACGTCTGCCCGACGATGTCTTCTTCCAGAATCTGCGTCACCTGCTGATGGACTCGCCCTTTCACCCCCATTTCAGAGTGGTCGCCAGCGGTGCCACGGAGATGGCCGGCTTGATCTATTCGGGCAGCTCGCCATTGAACAATCTGCGCCACAAATACCTGCGCATCCTATCGGCCAAACAGGCCCGCAAATTGCTGACGGCGGGTTTCGCAGAGACCTATGAAACGGAAGTGCTCTTTAAACTCACCGGACGCCATCCCTACCTCCTCCAGGGTCTGTTGGAGAAACTGTGGGACCAGCGGCCCGACTGCTGGGACAAGGCCACCGTCCGGCAAGCGGGCAAGGACTTTCTCAGGGAGCACCGGGATTTCACCCATTGGCTCGAGGATTTTGATCCCGCGGCCTGCGCCGTTTACCGGCAACTGGCCCAAGCACCTGGCCATGCCCTCTCGTTCACACAGCTGAGAGAACAGGTACCGCCCGAGGTGCGAACCGAAGTGGAGGATGCGATCACCGTCTTGAGCTACCACGGCGTCATCGACGACACCGATCCGGATGAGCCCGAACTGGCGGGAACGCTCTTTAAAAATTGGTTCTTAAACCGGACCGAGCCGGCAACTTGCGAATTGGCGCCGACAGGGGCGACGGCCTCGACCGGCAATTCGGGCGGCCATCCTGAGATCCATGTCCAGGTCAACCCCGTCATCCACGGCGCTACCATCGAGCAGACCTTCAGTGCGGAGCAGGTGACCCAGATGCAGGAGACCATCGCCAGCTTGAAGCGCACCATTGAGGAGTTGCCCATAGAGAAGTCCGCAAAACTGCGGGCGCAGCACGCGCTGGACGAAGCCGACATCGAATTGCAAGCCCCAGCAACCAGCGGGCAACCCCAGACCGGCACTATTAAAAGTGCCATTGAGCATTCGGCCGACATATTGAAATCCGCCGGTACGGCAACCGACCACCTGAACACGTTTATCCAAAAGGCGAATCGAATTGGCCCGGTGCTGGGCCAATCGATGGGGTGGTTGAGTTCGCTGTTCTAATGAGGTCAAACCCCATGCTGGCGATGGGCGATGCGGATCGTACCGCTCACCGACGCCAAAGCGCCCGCCAACGCGGTGGCGACAGCGATGCCAAATCGCCTTGAACCAGCTTGGGAGCAGTGCGGCTAAAAAAAGGGGTGGCCCCGGTCCATCGACCAAGGCCACCCCGTTTTCATCTCGGATACGTCTAAGGGGTGTTACTTCACGCGCCCCTCTTTCCAAGCCTGGATCAGCTGGTCATAATCCACCGTCTCGCCCTGGGGTTTCTCGTTGGCCAGTTTGGCCTTGGGGGATCCGGGTTTGTTGAGCCACTCGGCGGGATCCACTTTCTTGTTGAGTTTGGGGCCGCAGTCGCCCTGGATGCCGGCGCGGGCGATGCGCTGCAGGACGCGGTCCATCTCACCGGCCAGGTTGTCCATGGCGCGGTCCACGGTGACTTCGCCGGCAACGGCCTCACCGATGTTCTGCCACCACAGCTGGGCCAGCTTGGGGTAATCGGGCACATTGGTGCCCGTGGGGGTCCAGGCCACGCGGGCCGGGCTGCGGTAGAACTCCACCAGACCGCCCAGTTTGGGGGCCCGATCGGTAAAAGACTGGTGGTTGATGTCGCTGTCACGAATGGGGGTCAGCCCGACGTGGGCCTTTTTCAACGAGGTGCTCTTGGCCACGCAGAACTGGGCATAGAGCCAGGCGGCCTTGCGGCGGTCCACAGGCGTGCTCTTGAGCAGGGTCCAGGAGCCGCAGTCCTGGTAGCCCAGTTTCATGCCCTCTTCCCAGTAAGGACCGTGGGGGGAGGGGGCCATACGCCATTTGGGCGTTCCGTCCTCGTTGACCGTGGGACCGGGGGCGACCATGTCCGGCACGAAGGCCGTGTACCAGAAGATCTGCTGCGCCACGTGGCCCTTGGCGAGGACGGGCAGGTACTGGTAGAAGTCCATCCCCAGAGCGCCCGGCGGGGCGTACTGGCGCAGCCAGTCCATGTACTTGCGCAGGGCGTACTTGGCGGCCGGGCCGTTGGCGGCGCCACCGCGCTCCACCGAGGCGCCCACCGGACGGCAGCCTTCGACCCGAATGCCCCACTCGTCCACCGGTTTGCCGTTGGGGATGCCAACGTCGCCAGCGCCGGCCATGGAGAGCCAGGCGTCGGTGAAACGCCAGCCCAGATCCGGGGCTTTCTTGCCATAATCGTTGTGCCCGTAAATCGCCTTGCCGTCAATCTCGCCGACATGCTTCCCGAAGAACTCGGCAATATCTTCATAGGCCGACCAGTTTACCGGTACGCCCAGCTCGTAGCCGTAGATCTCCTTGAACTTCATCTTGAAATCGTCCCGATTGAACCAGTCGTAGCGGAACCAGTAGAGGTTGGCGAACTGCTGGTCGGGCAGCTGATAGAGCTTGCCGTCGGGACCGGTGGTGAAGGACTTGCCCATGAAGTCGTCCACGTCCAGGGTCGGCAGAGTGACATCCTTGCCCTCGCCCGCCATCCAGTCGGTCAGGTTGACCACGTGACCGTAGCGCGAGTGGGTGCCGATCAGGTCGGAGTCGTTGATGTAGGCGTCAAACACGTTCTCGCCCGACTGCATCTGGACCTGGAGTTTCTCGATCACGTCGCCTTCCTGGATCAGATCATGGGTCACCTTGATGCCGGTGATCTCCTCGAAGGCCTTGGTCAGGGTCTGGGATTCATACTCGTGGGTGGGGATGGTTTCGGAGACGACCTTGATGGACAGCCCCTTGAAGGGCGCCGCCGCCTTGATGAACCACTCCATCTCCTTCAGCTGCTCTTCCTTGCTCAGGGTCGATGGCTGAAATTCGCTTTCCACCCACTTCTTGGCCGCTGTCATGTCCGCGCTTGCCGAAGCCGCGAAGAACATGAACAAGGCAACCACCGCAACGCCCAGAAACAGGTGCCTCGATTTTCCTCTACGCAATTTACCAATCATCCTGTTGTCCTCCCAGCGGCCTTCAATTGAATTGCTTTCCCACTCACTGGCGAACCGTCGTCAACGGGAAGGCCATAGCCGCTGAGCGAAGGAGGGGGCTGCCAGTGCAATGCCGAAGATGTACGCGCCGATCTACCCAAATCGCATTACCACAATCATCCACACAATGGCGATGGGAAAAGCGATCCAGATCGACAGATCGGTGAAGCCCAGCCAGGCCAGATGAATATAGGCGCTGCCCAGGAGTCCGATGAACAAGCGATCGCCGCGGGTGGTGCTGATGGGTAGGAAGCCTCTCCGCGGAATACTGGGGCTGGCCATCTGCCAGATGGTCATGCATACCAGCATACAAAAGATGGTTAGGAAGAACGCTGCCGTTGGCAAGGTCCAGGCCATCCATTCGAGTGTCATAATCTCTCCTTCAGCAGCTTCGGCCGTACAGTGCCGAAACCATATCGCCGACGGCCCGTCGCAACGCTGCCGTCCAGTGTGCGCAGGCGACGCTAGACCCGCCCGAGGGCAAAGCCTTTGGCCATGTGATTGCGAACGAACCAGATCACCAGCGCCCCGGGAACGATGGTTAACACCCCGGCGGCGGCCAACAATCCCCAGTCCAGACCGCCCGCGCTGACGGTGCGGGTCATGGTGGCCGCGATCGGTTTGGCGTTTGTGGTGGTCAGGGTGCGGGCGATGAGGAGTTCCACCCACGAAAACATGAAACAAAAGAAGGCCGTCACACCGACCCCGGAACGGATCAGCGGCAGAAAGACCCTGATGAAGAAGCGGGGAAAGGAGTAGCCATCCAGATAGGCCGTCTCGTCGATCTCCTTGGGCACTCCCGACATGAATCCCTCCAGGATCCAGACCGCCAGGGGAACGTTGAAGAGGCAGTGGGCCAGGGCCACCGCGATGTGGGTGTCAATAAGCCCGAAGGTGGAGTAAAGCTGGAAGAAAGGCAGCAGAAACACCGCTGCCGGCGCCATTCGGTTGGTCAGCAGCCAGAAGAAGATCTGCCCGTCGCCCACAAAATGATAGCGCGAAAAGGCGTATGCGGCCGGCAGTGCCAGGGACAGGGAGATGAGCGTGTTGATGGTCACGTAGATCATCGAGTTGAGATAGCCCGAGTACCAGGCCTTGTCGGTGAAGATGCGCATATAGTTTGCGAAGGTGATGTCCTTGGGATAGAGGGCGAAATAGCCAAGGATGTCGGCATTGGACCGAAAGGACATGTTGAGCATCCAATAGATGGGCAGCATGAGAAGAAAAAAGTAGATCAGGAGAGCGATGGTGCGTTTGCGAATCTTCATTTCACATCTCCTTTGCCCACATTCTGGAGCGCCTGATAGAAGAGCCAGCTGAAGAGAAGCACGATCAGAAAATAGATCAGGGAGAAGGCCGCCGCAGGCCCCAGATCGAACTGGCCGACGGCGATCTTGACCAAATAGATCGATAAGAAGGTGGTGGTGTTGCCCGGCCCGCCGCCGGTAAGGACGAAGGGTTCGGCGTAGATCAGAAAACTGTCCATAAACCGCAGCAGAACGGCGATGGTCAACACCCCCCGCATCTTGGGCAGCTGAATGTACTTGAAGGTCGACCAGGCCGAGGCGCCATCGATCTTGGCCGCTTGATAGTAGGCCTCGGGGATGGCCTGCAGCCCGGCATAGGCCAATAGGGCCACCAGCGGCGTCCAGTGCCAAACTTCCATGAACATCAAGGTGATCCAGGCCTGGATGGGCGAGGCGGTGTGGTCGAAGGCGATGCCCATGGTGTTGATGGCCGCCCCCAAGAGGCCGATGTCGGGGCGTGTGAAGATGATCCAGATGGTGCCGATGACGTTCCAGGGAATCAACAGGGGCAGGGCCAGGATCACCAGGCTGGCCGAGGCGCCCCACCCTTTTTTGGGCATCAGCAGGGCGATAACGACGCCTAGGGGGATCTCGATGAGGAGCACCAGACCGGAGAAGAGAAACTGCCGCCAGAGGGCGTCGTGCAGCCGTTTGTCCCCCAGCACCTCCTCGAACCATTCGGTGCCGACGAACACCCGCTGACCCGGGCCGAAGATATCCTGCACGGAGTAATTCACCACCGTCATGAGGGGGATGATGGCACTGAAAGCGACAATGAAAAACACCGGCAGGACCAGAAACCAGGCGCGGTTGTTCTCCCATTTATCCATAGTGGCGCTCCTCCTATGACGGTTGTTCTTGCAGCAGTCGGCCGTCGGCGAACAATTTGGTGTGCTGCGGCGGAAAGACCAGCCAGACCCGCTCGCCAGGAGCGGGTTTTTCTTCCGGCAGGCGCGCCCGCAGGGTGGTGCCGTTCAACTGCACCGTGACGATCTTGCAATTGCCCTGATCCTCGACCAGGGAAACGCTGGCCTGCAAACCGTTCGCAACGGCCGTGTCGTGCAGTTCGAGATACATGGGCCGGATCCCCACCTGCAGCTCACCGGTGGCATTCTGGGCCAGGGAGAAGGTGGCCGGGTCGAGGGCGATGCGCCCGCCAGCCACCTGGGCGCCGCCTTCCGCAACGGTGCAGGGCAGGAAATTCATGCCCGGACTGCCGATGAAATACCCCACGAAGGTATGCTGGGGATGGTCGAAGAGCTCTTCCGGTGTGCCGATCTGCAGAATCTCGCCCTCATACATGACCACCACCTTCTCGGCGAAGGTCATCGCCTCGACCTGATCGTGGGTGACGTAGATCAGGGTGAGGCGAAGTTGCTCATGGATCTCCTTGAGCTTGCGGCGCAGTTGCCACTTCAGGTGGGGATCGATGACGGTGAGGGGTTCATCGAACAGGATGGCCGCCACATCGCTGCGCACCAGGCCGCGCCCCAGGGAGATCTTCTGCTTGGCATCGGCGGAGAGATTGGCCGCGCGCTTTTTGAGAACCTCGCTCAGCTCGAGGATCTCCGCCACCTCCAGGACGCGCTTCTTCACATCGGGTTCGGCGATTTTGCGATTGCGCAGGGGAAAGGCCAGATTGTCGAAAACCGTCATGGTGTCGTAGAGCACGGGAAATTGAAACACCTGGGCGATATTGCGCTGTTCGGGCGGCAATCCGGTCACATCGCGACCATCGTAGTGCACCTGTCCCTCACTGGGGGTGAGGAGACCGGAGATAATGTTCAGGAGGGTTGTCTTGCCGCAACCCGAGGGTCCCAGCAGGGCATAGGCACCGCCATCCTCCCATTCATAATGGATGCGCTTGAGGGCGTAGTCAGCGGACCCCTTCGGTTCCGGCAGGTAACTATGGGCGATGTGATCGAGGGCGATACGGGCCATGGCGACTCTCTCCTCAGGGTTAGTAGCGACCTTGAACCGGTGATGCGACCAGCTCGCCACCGCCGTTGTAGACGAAGAGGCGTGAGGGGTTGACGAAGACCGACAGGGCGGATCCGATCTTGACCGGATGGATGCCTTCGTCCTGAACCACCAGGCCGTCCTGGCCGTGGACGATATGGATAAAGGTCTCGGAGCCGTTTATCTCGGACAGTGTCACCCGGGCACTCAGTTCGATGTCATCTGGATTGCGGCGGGCCAGAAACAGGTGGTTGCAGCGCAGTCCGAACATATAGTCGCCGTCGGTGAGATCCGCCAGGTGGCCGCTCAAGGGAATTTGGATCCCTTCACCGAAGCTGGCCCGACCGCCGGACACCGCTCCTTGGAGATAATTGATGGGCGGATCGCTGAACACCTCGGCCACCTTGAGGGTTCCCGGATGGTGATAGACATCGGGGGTGGCGCCGGTCTGGAGAACGCGCCCTTCGTCCATCACGACGATATTGCCCCCCAACATGAGGGCTTCGGCTGGCTCGGTGGTGGTGTAGACCACGATGGACTCGCGCCGTTCGAAAATGGCCTGCAGTTCGATCCGCAGCTCCTCGCGAAGCTTGTAGTCCAGGTTGACCAGCGGTTCATCCAGCAAGAGGAGCTGGGCGTCCTTGACCAGGGCGCGGGCGATGGCGGTGCGCTGCTGTTGCCCGCCGGAGAGCTCGGCCGGCAGGCGGTCGAGCAGATGTTCGATATGGAGCATTTCGGCCGCCTGCCGCACCTTGCGGTCGATCTCGGCGGTGTCCAGTTTGGCCAGCAGGAGGGGAGAGGCGATGTTGCGGTACACCGTCATGGAGGGGTAGTTGATGAATTGCTGATACACCATGGCCACGCTGCGCTTGCGCACGGTGACACCGGTGTAATCTTCGCCATTGATCAGCAGGCGACCGCGGGTGGGACGATCCAGGCCCGCCAGAATTCTCAGAAGGGAGGTCTTACCGGCAAGGGTGCGGCCGAGGATGACGTTTCGGGAGCCCGGTTCGAAATGAAGGTCGATATCCTTGAGGTGAACCTCCTGACCTACGATCTTGTCCAGCTTCTCAAGCGTCAGCCCCATATCCATCTCCCTCAATCAATGATAAACCCGCAGCTGATCCGCCGGCACGCGAAGACAATGGTGTGCCGCCCAGCTGCGGACAGCAGCGCCGCCCGTGGAGGAACAGACACTTACGACCGGAGTTCTGGCAACTTGTCCAAATGTTCTACCATTGACACGCTATTTTCGCAAGTGAAAATAGTCGATTACTAATGTTAATTATTGAAAGGCGCCTCAGCCCCTGGCGCCCGCCTTTCGGCCGCCGGCGACCTGCAATCCCACCTCGCTGGTGGCCAGCACCTCCGCCAGGGCCGAGGGCGGCGGTGCATCGGTGAAGAGGGTATCCACCTCGTCGATGCCCCCCAAGCGAACCATGGCATTGCGGCCGAACTTGGTGTGATCCGCCGCCAGAAAGACCCTGCGGGAATTGTCGATGATGGCGCGGGCGGCACGCACCTCACGATAGTCGAAGTCCAACAGCGTACCGTCCAGATCGATGCCGCTAATACCGATGATGCCGTAGTCCACCTTGAACTGGTGAATGAAATCGATGGTGGCCTCACCGATGATGCCGCGATCGCGGCTGCGGATCAGCCCCCCCGCCACGATCACCTCGAAATCGGGATTCCCGGAAAGGATCAGGGCCACGTTGAGGTTGTTGGTGATCACGCGCAATCCGTGGTGGTGGAGCAGGGCCTTGGCCACCTCCTCGGTGGTGGTGCCGATATTGATGAACAGGGAGGCGCGATCGGGGACTTCCCGCGCGAGGCGGCGGGCGATCTTCTGCTTTTCGGGCTGACAGATCACCTTGCGATGCGAGTAGGCCACGTTCTCGACACTGGAGGAGATCCCGGCACCGCCATGGTACCGCTGCAACTGGCCCTTCTTATTGAGGTCATTGATGTCTCGCCGAATCGTCTGCGGCGTCACGGCGAAGCGCTGGGCCAACTGCTCAATGGTCACATACCCCTGACGCTGCACCAGGCGCAGAATCTGGGATTGCCGCTGGCGCACGCCGCCGATCTTGCCGGAAACCGGCTCGGCGGCGGCATCGGAATTGGGCGATGACACCTGTGACATGCGCAGAAACCTCCCGACGATGTTCGTTTGAGCAGATAATTCGAAAATTTTGTAAATAAACGAAAATTTTTAATGGGAAAAGCGCCCCGCCTATGGTATATATAGGCCAGGTTAGAAAATACGGCGGGTATGAAGTTCACAAAAAGCTAACATCTGGGGGTTTTTTTCGCAAGTGAAAACCATAACATCCCGCCGACGATGACAACCGGCCAGCACGATGGCCGGACAGGAGGTGGCCGATGCAGACCCAAGTGTTGATCATCGGCGGCGGTGCCACGGGCACCGGCTTGGCACGCGATCTGGCCCTGCGCGGGGTCGATTGCGTTTTGGTGGAAAAGCAGGACATCAACGCAGGGGCCTCTGGCGGTAATCACGGCCTGCTGCACAGTGGCGCGCGCTATATCGGCTCCGATCTGGCAGCGGCGCGCGAGTGTCGTGAAGAGGGCGAACGGATCAAGCGTCTCGCGCCGCACTGCGTGGAGGACACTGGCGGCCTCTTCGTGGCCGTGGCCGGGGACGATGAAGCCTACATCGCCGACTTCGCAGCCCGTTGCGAGCAGTGCGGCATCGCCGTCAAGGCAGTGGATCTGAAGGACGCCCGCGAGATGGAACCGGAGCTTTCCAGGGACCTCATCGCCGCCTACGCTGTCCCGGATGCCAGTGTGGACCCGTTCAAACTCTCCCTGGACAACCTGGCCGATGCCCAGGCCCGCGGCACCCGCGTGCTGCGCAACACCCACATTACGGCCTTTGAAAAAAGCGGGACCCGCATTCAACGGGTTCAGGTGCAAAACCGCCGCACGGGGGCGCAGTTCAGCATTGTGGCTGAACAGATCGTCAACGCCACCGGCGCCTGGGCCGGTCATGTGGCGGCGATGGCCGGTGCCGACATTCGGGTGCTCTGCTCACAGGGCAGCCTGATCATCACCCAGAACCGGCTCTCCCACCGCGTGATCAACCGCCTGCGCCAGGCCAGCGACGCCGACATATTGGTGCCCGCAGGCACCGTTTCCATCTTTGGGACCACCTCCGTACGCTTGGACGATCCGGACACCTCGCGGCCCACGGTGGCCGAGATCGACGCCATGCTGCCCGACGGTATCGCCATGGTGCCCAAGCTGGCCGAAACGCGCTTCATCCGCGCCTATGCCGGCGTACGCCCGTTGGTTCAATCGACCCCCACCAGCGATGATCGCTCCGTCAGCCGCGGCTTCGCCCTCATCGATCACACGAAGGAGGGGATCGACAACTTCATCACCATCACCGGCGGCAAACTGACCACTTACCGGCTCATGGCGGAGAAAACCGCCAACCGGGTTTGCGAGCGACTGGGGGTCACGGCGGCCTGCGAGACCCGCACCGCACCGCTGCCCGCCACCGCCTCGGGCAAGTGGACCGAACCGGGACTGACGCCCAGGCTCTGGTTCCAGCAAAAGGACAAGTCTGATCTGCTGCTCTGCGAGTGCGAGATGGTGCCCACCAGCGTCGTCAACGCGATTACGGCCAACATCCAGGCGGAGGGCGGTCGTCCCAGTCTGCGCGAGCTGGGTCAGCGCAGCCGAGTGGGCAAAGGACCCTGCCAGGGGGCCTTTTGCAGTCTGCGCTTGACGGCCCACCTCTACAACGAGGGGTGCCTCTCCGCCGATCAGGGCCTGGAGGAGCTGCGCGACTTCCTCAACGAACGCTGGCGGGGGGTGCATCCCCTCTTGTGGGGGCAGGCGGTTGCGCAGGCGGAGCTTCAAGAGGCCCTGCACTGCGGCCTTTACGGACTGGAACTGGTGGAAGCGTAGCGCTTGGGTGGGCGCCAGCCCGCCGCGACCACGCTCGGGAACTGCCTCATGCAGACGCCAACGGACGAAAAACACTGCCAACTGATGGTCATCGGTGCGGGGATGGCCGGTATGGCGGCCACGCTCTTCGCCGTTAAGCAGGGGCTGCAGGTGGCCCAGGCCGGCCTCACTGGTGAAGTGATCTATGCCAGCGGCGTCTTCGACCTTCTGGGGGTCTACCCGCCGGAAAAAAGGCAGGTCCGCGAGGACCCCTGGCGGGCGCTGGCGGAACTCGCGCAGGCGGAACCCAACCACCCCTATGCCCGCTTGGCACCCCAGGAGATTGCGCACGCCATGGATCTCCTCACCGAGTACCTGGGGGAGATCGGGCTGCCCTACACCGGCCATCCGACCAAAAACACCCGCCTGCTGACATCGGTGGGCACCGCCAAGCCCACCTTTCGGCTCCCCATCAGTATGGCCGCCGGCAGTGAGGCCCTTGCCCAGAAAGCGCCCTGTCTGCTCGTGGACCTGGTGGGCCTGCGGGGTTTTAGCGCCCGCCAGATGGCCAGCACGCTCGCACACCAATGGCCGGACCTGCGCACCGCCACCGTCGAAGCGCCCGGGCCGGTGGTGCACGGCCCCAAATATCCCGAACATGTGGCCCGCACACTGGAGGTGGAGGCGGAGCGCGACGCCTTTGCCGCCGCCATCGCCCCCCATATCGCAGACGCCCGCTACGTCGGGCTGCCGGCAGTGCTGGGCATCTACAAGACGCCCGAAATCGTGGCCCAATTAGAAGAGCGCCTAAAGGTGCGGATTTTCGAGATCCCCACCATGCCGCCGGCCATCACCGGGCTGCGTCTCAAGGAAGCCTTTGAGAGCCACCTTCCCACTATGGGGGTGGACGCCTACTATCACTACCGCGTCCTGTCCGTCCACCCAGCATCGTCGGGCGGCTTCCGTTTGGAGATCGGCAAGAACGACACCGAACAGGTCGTCCACGCCGACACGGTGGTGCTGGCCACCGGCCGATTTCTCGGCAAGGGCCTCATCCCGGAGCGGGACGGCATCCACGAGGCACTTCTCGATCTGCCCGTCCATCAGCCGCGCCACCGCGACCGCTGGTATGCGGGCGCCTTCCTGGCCCCTGAGGGGCATGCCGTCAGCCGAGCGGGCCTTGAGGTCGATGATCAGTTCCGGCCCGTCACGGCCGATGGTCGGGTGGTGAACGATCGACTCTTCGCGGTGGGGTCGATCCTGGCCCATCAGGACTGGATGCGGACCAAATCGGGCGTCGGCATCGCGGTGGCCAGCGCCTGGAAGGCGGTACAGGCCATCTGCGCCGCGTAACGAGAAGCCCCGCAAGAAGCGCCGGCGTGACCGGCGGCGGTCGCCGGACAAAACCCCGCATCGGGAGGCAGGTCAGACCCAAGGCCGACATCCACCTACAGCTGCCGATAAAGGAACGCCATGCTCTTTCAAACATCCCTCTATCTGGCCCTCGCCATCTGCCTCGCGGGACTTCTCTGGCGGTGTTATCTGTGGCTGTCGATCACCATCGGACCGCCGGTGCCGGGCGGCATCGGCCGGCGCCTTCTGGCGGTGATTCAGGGCATCGCCGCCGCTCTCACGAGCCGTCGTCTGATGGCGGGCGGTGTGGCCGTGGTTCGGGACGCCCTCCTGCAGCTACATCTGCTAAAGGCCCACCCCCTGCGATGGCTGATGCATTTTTTGATCTTCTGGGGCTTTCTGCTGCTGCTCCTCTTCCACGCCTTTGACGACAGCGTCACGCGCTGGTGGTTCCCCGATTACGCCTCGACCGTGAATCCCTTTTTCTTTCTGCGCAATCTACTGGGCGCGCTGGTCCTTTTAGGCGTCCTTCTTGCCCTTGTGCGGCGATGCTTCCTCCCGGCCTTGAAACGCCTCACGACCCGCCGGGATACCCTGGCGCTGGCCCTCCTGGCAGCTATCCTCCTGACGGGATTCCTGTTGGAAGCGACCCAAATTGTCTCCGAGCCCATCTTCGATGAAATGGTGGCCGATTACCATGGTGATGAAGATCCCGAAGAGGTGGCCGCCCTGAAAGCGATCTGGGCGAGAGACTACCACGTGGTCTTCGATCCGCCGGCCACGGTGACCGACGCCCTGATCACCGCCGGAGCGGCGCTCAACGAGGAGAGCTGCACGGTCTGCCACAGCCGCCCCACGGCGGCCTTCGCTTCGCTGCCCCTGGCGATGGCGATCACACCCGTGGCCCCGGCGCTCAACCGGATGCGGGCCGACATCTGGTTCTGGCACCTACACTACCTGCTCTGCTTCCTCGGCCTGGCCCTCCTGCCGTTTACCAAATACCGCCATCTGGTCACCACGCCCCTGACCCTGGTGCTGCGAGCGGGCGATCCCCAGACCGAAGCGCCATCACCGCCGGCGCTAACGCCGACGCGGGCGCAGCTCAATCGCCGCACGCGCCGCGCCCTCACGCTGGATGGCTGCACCTTTTGCGGCGCCTGCAGCCGGCACTGTAGCGTGGCGCCCAGTGCCGAGATCATTGCCAACCCCCTGATACTGCCGTCGGAGAAGCTGAGCGCCCTGCGTCGCGCGACCCGTCGTCATGGAAACGGCAAGGCAGATGCCGCGTTCGCCGAAGGCAGCTACATCTGCACCGAATGTTATCGGTGCACCCGCCTCTGTCCCGCCGGTCTCGATCTTCAGGACCTCTGGCGGGCCAGCAAGGCCGATCTGGCCCGGCACAGCTGCACTGACTTGCACGCCCTCGCCGTGAAAACCCCGGCCAGTACGCTGTTCGATGCCCTCCGTGCCGGTGCCCACGCCGCGAGCGCAAACCGCCCGGCGTTGGATGTGCCCAAGGTGCCGACGCACGCGGCCGCGCAGGGCATGGCGCTTTGTGACGACCCGGCCACCTTCCAGGCCTGTGTTCAATGCGCCGTCTGCAGCAGTGTCTGCCCGGTGGTGGCGGCGGCCTGCGAACCCGACCAGGATCCGGAAATCGGGCCCCATTTGGTGACCAACCTGCTGCGCATGGGTCAGCCCGAATTGGCCCAGGCTTCCGGTATGGTCTGGAGTTGTGTGACCTGCTATCAGTGTCAGGAAAACTGTCCCCAGCACATCCGTGTGGCCGACCTGCTCTACGAGTTGCGCAATCGGGCGTGGGACACCCTGAAGCAGGCCGCGCCGCCAGCCTTGCCCACGGACCTCGAGGAGGTGGCCTCTTGAAGCTGTTTTACTTCCCGGGCTGCAAGCTGGAACACCATCTGCCCGCCTATGACCGCGCGACACGGGCCGTCCTGAAACGGTTCGCCGTCGATTTGGTGGAGCGCGAGTTCAACTGCTGCGGCTACCCGATCCGCCACCAGAGCTTCGCCGCCTACCTGTTCTCGGCGGCGCGCAACTTCGCGCTGGCCGAGGCGCAGGGGCTGGACATCCTGACGCCCTGCAAATGCTGCTTCGGCAGCTTCAAGCATGCCCGGTACTGGCTGCGGCGCAAAGCGACCCTGCGGGAGGCCGTCAACCGGCGCCTGGCCGCGGAGGGGCTCCGTTGGGAGGATCGCAGCGACGTGGTCCATCTCCTTTCGCTGCTCCACCACCGCGTGGGGAGCGATCTCCTGCGATCGGCGGTGACCCATCCCCTCGACGATCTTCGGGTGGCCGCCCACTATGGGTGTCACGCCCTGCGGCCAGCCGAGGTCACCGCTTTCGACAATCCCACCGCGCCGCAACTCTTCGAAGCGCTGGTCGCCGTGACCGGTGCCACACCGGTGCACTGGTCGCGACGAACCGAGTGCTGCGGCAACCCGCTGTGGGAGAAAAACCCGCGCATGGCCCTGGCCCTCATGGAGAAAAAGCTCCTCTCGGCGCATGACGCCGGGGCGGCCTATCTCTGCACGGCCTGCACCTATTGCCAGCTTCAGTTCGATACGATCCGCCGTCAGCACCCAGGACACGATCCGGCCCAGGGCACGCTCACCGCCATCCTCTATCCGCAGCTGCTCGGTCTCTCCATGGGCCTGCCGGCCGAGGAATTGGGTCTCGAATCCCAGACGGCGCCCGCCTTTACAGCCTGCGCCGGAAGATGATAGTGAAATAGCCGGCGGCCGTTCTCGTCCCAACGGTGGTCGCCCGACACCGGCCGCTCGGCACGTGTCGCCGCCCTTTGCAACCCCCTCACCTTCAGAAGGAGTCCGCAACCATGGCCGCATATATCGGTGCCATCGATCTGGGAACCACCAGCAACCGATTCATCATCTTTGATCACGATGGCCGCATCACGGCCATGGACCAGATGGAGCACGAGCAGATCTTTCCCAAGCCGGGCTGGGTAGAGCACGATCCCATGGAGATCTGGCAGAACACCGGCAAGGTGATCCGCGGCGCCCTGAGCAAGGCGGGGCTCACCGGCGACGACCTGGCCGCCGTGGGGATCACCAACCAGCGTGAAACGGCCGTGGTGTGGGATCGCCGCACGGGCAAACCGTTTTACAACGCCATCGTTTGGCAGTGCACGCGCACCGCCGACATCTGCAAGACGCTGGCCCGCGACGGGGGCCAGGACCGCTTTCGGGCCAAGACCGGATTGCCCATCGCCACCTATTTCGCCGGCCCCAAGGTGCGCTGGATCCTGGACAATGTGGCGGAGGCCAGAGCCGCGGCGGACAAAGGGGACGCCCTCTTCGGCACCATCGAAACCTGGGTCATCTGGTGGCTGACCGGCGGTCCCAAAGGCGGCGCCCACGTCACCGACGTCTCCAACGCCAGTCGAACCCTGCTCATGGATCTGGCCACCCTCTCCTGGGACGCACAGATCCTGGAAACGGTGGGGATTTCCCCCAGTATGCTGCCCCGTATCGTGCCCTCCATCGACAGCGACACCTGGGGGCACACCCTCAAAGACGGTCCTTTCAGAGCCACCATTCCCGTATGCGGTGCGCTGGGCGACCAGCAGGCCGCCCTGGTGGGACAGACCTGCTTCTCGGTCGGTGAAGCGAAAAACACCTATGGCACTGGCTGTTTTCTGCTGCTCAACACGGGCAACACCCCCGTCCCCTCCCGCCAGGGCCTCCTCACCACCGTGGGCTACCAGATCCGTGGTGAGCGGCCGGTCTATTGCCTGGAGGGATCGGTGGCCATCGCCGGCGCCCTGGTGCAGTGGCTGCGCGACAATTTGGGGCTGATCGACGAGGCGCCCCAGGTGGAGGATCTGGCCCGCACGGTGGACGACAATGGCGGCGCCTATATCGTGCCCGCCTTTTCCGGCCTCTTCGCACCTTATTGGCGCACCGACGCCCGCGGCGCCCTGGTGGGCTTGACGCGCTACGTCAACAAAGGGCATATCGCGCGGGCCGTGCTTGAGGCCAATGCCTATCAGACCCTGGATATCGTGGAAGCGATGAACGCCGATTCGGGAGTGGACCTGACCCGCCTCAAGGTGGATGGCGGAATGGTCATGAACGAACTGCTCATGCAGTTCCAGGCCGATATTCTCGATGTTCCCGTCATCCGTCCGGAAATTACGGAAACCACCGCTCTGGGGGCCGCTTACGCCGCCGGTCTGGCAGTCGGCTTCTGGTCCAATATGGCGGAGCTGCGCCAATACTGGGCGGTGGACAAGACTTGGGAAGCGGACATGGCCGCAGAGCGGCGCAGCGATCTGGTGGCCGGCTGGAAGAAGGCGGTCACGCGAACCTTCGACTGGGTCGACTAAGCCGGGTGCCGGTGAACGGCTTGGCCCCATTCGACGCCGAGACCCACGCACCCCCAAGGCGCGCCTGATATCATCAGACGCCACAGCAAAAGGAGAAGGGCATGCAGTTCGAATTCGCCACGGCCCGGCGTATCCTCTTCGGCGCCGGCCGCATCGATGATGTACCCATGCTGGCCGCCGGCATGGGGGAAAACGCCTTCGTGATCGGCGGGCGGAACACCGAACGCTGCGACGCCCTGCTGGTGAATCTGAAACTCCAAGGAATCGGCTCCACCCGCTTCTCTGTGGCCGGTGAGCCCACCACCGATCTCATCCAGGAAGCCACCGCCCAAGCCCGCGACCAGAAGTGTGACCTGGTGATCGGCATCGGCGGCGGCAGCGTCATCGATGCCGCCAAGGCGGTCGCCGCCCTGCTGACCAACACCGGCGATCTCTTCACCTACCTCGAGGTGATCGGCCAGGGACAGGCGATCTCCCGCGATCCAGCGCCCTGCATCGCCATCCCCACTACGGCGGGCACCGGTGCCGAGGTGACCCGCAACGCCGTCATGCAGAGTCCCGAGCACCAGCTCAAGGTGAGCATGCGCAGCCCCCTTATGCTGCCCCGCAAGGCCGTGGTGGATCCCGAATTGACCCGCACCCTGCCACCCGCACTGACGGCCAGCACCGGCATGGACGCCCTCACCCAACTGCTGGAGGCCTTCGTCAGCCGCGGGGCCAACCCCCTCACCGACGGTATCTGCCGGGAAGGGTTGATTCGCGCCGCCCGCTCCCTGGTAACGGCCTGGTCCCAGGGCGACGATATGGTCGCCCGCGAAGACATGGCCGTCGCCAGTCTCTTCGGCGGCTTGGCGTTGGCCAATGCCAAGCTGGGGGCCGCCCACGGGCTGGCCGCCCCCTTGGGGGGGCAATACGCCATCCCCCACGGCGTGGTCTGCGCCCGCCTCCTGCCGCTGGTGATGGCGGCCAACATCAACGCCCTGAAAGCCGCAGGCGCCTCGGGCGAGAGCGCTCTGGGTCGCTACGGCGAGGTGGCCCGCATCGTATTGGACGATCCCCGGGCGTCGGCCGAAGAGGGGGTGCAGTGGGCCCACCGTTTGGCCGAAACGCTTGAGATCCCCGGTTTGGGGGCGTTCGGCTTCGGTCCGGACGACATTGCCAGCGTGGTGCCCAAGGCGCAGCGCGCCAGCAGCATGCAGGGCAATCCCGTGATGCTGGGCAGCGATGATCTCAAGGCCCTCCTGGAAGCGGCCCTTTAGACACCGCCCATCGGGGGTGCGGCTTTCGGCTTGTCCCCGCAGTCGCTTTGACTTATGGTGGGGGCAGTTTCAGCGCCCCTCACAATACGCCTGGGAGAGCCGTGTTCAGTTTCCTCTTCAAAAAAGGGCACCGGGTCGAGCGCCTGATCTACGCCTATCTGGAGAATATCAAACGCAGCCAGGAGAGCTTCGCCAACGCCCTCAGAGAGTGCTTCCTGCACGGCGAGCGGTGTGAAAATTTCGAGTTTTATCTCCAGCAGACCCACAAATACGAATCCAAGGCCGACGATGTGCGCCAGGAGATCAACGATCTCATGTATGGCAAGGCGCTGATTCCCGACTCGCGCGGAGACATCATGGGGCTGATGGCCGCCCTGGACGTGGTTCCCCACCGCTTCGAAAGCATTCTCTACATGATTCAGACCCAGCGCCTGCAATTGCCCGACTTTCTCAAGGTCGACCTCAAGGCCCTGGTGGATCTCTGCCTGGAGACCTGCGATCTGCTCTACCGGCAGACCGAGGCCCTCTTTCAGAAAAGCGACCATATCCGCGAGCTGCTCACCACCATCGACACCAACGAGAGCCACTGCGACCACTTCGAGCGCACCTTGATCACCAAAATCTTCGACAGCGACATCGACCCCTTTCTCAAGCTGCAGCTCAAGGACCTCATCGTGGAGATCGGCGAGATCGCCAACCAAGCCGACCGGGTCTCCAAGCGGATCAACATCATCAGCTTGAAGAGAAGAGTGTAGAGGCCGCCATGCTGTCGCTTCTCGGCGGGGTTTTTCTGGGGTGGTCGCTGGGCGCCAACGATGCCGCCAACGTCTTCGGTACCGCCGTCTCCGCACGCATGCTGCGCTTCGGCACAGCTGCCGCGCTGGCGGCCGTTTTTGTCGTTATCGGCGCCCTGATGGAGGGCCAGGCGGCCATCGACACGCTCACAGGGCTCACCCGCATGGGCCTTAGCCAGGCCGTCATCGCCTCGGTGGCCGCCGCCGCCACGGTCAGCGCAATGACCCTTCTGGGACAGCCGGTGAGCACCTCCCAGGCGGTGGTCGGCGCCATCTTGGGGATCGGACTGCTCAATGGCCAGCTCAATTTGAACGGCCTGACCAAGGTCCTCCTCTGCTGGCTGGGCACCCCGGTGGGCGGCGCCCTCATGGCGATGGTGCTCTTCTTCACCCTTGGGACGCTCTACAACCGCCTCCATCTCAATCTCTTCCAATCCGACTTCTGGCTGCGCCTGGCCCTCATTCTGGCGGGATCCTACGGTGCGTACGCCCTGGGCGCCAACAATGTGGCCAACGTCACCGCCGTCTTCGTGGGCGCCGGCCTGCTGGACAGCTTCCAAGCCGCCCTCATCGGCGGCGGCAGTATTGCTGCCGGCATCCTCACATTCAGCCGCCCGGTGATGGCGACCGTCGGGCGCCGCCTGGTGGCCCTGGACCCCTTTTCTGCCCTGGTGGTGGTCCTGTCGCTCGCAGTGACGGTCCATTTCTACACCCTCCTGGGCGTACCCGTCTCTACTTCCCAGGCGGTGGTGGGGGCCGTTCTGGGGATCGGGCTGATCAAGGGGGTCAACACGGTCAGCCGCAGGACCCTGCAGCAAATCTGCCTGGCGTGGTTTCTCACCCCGATGGTGAGCTGCTGCCTCTCGCTGGCCATTTTCTTCGCCACCCATCTCCGCTACGTACCGCCGCAATGAGACGCACTTCCGGCATCGACACGCTAGGGCCGCTAGGCCCCTACCAACGGCTGGCGCGGCATCTGGACCGGCTGCCGGGCGGTTTTCCCGCCACCGCGGAGAAGATCGAGCTGCGCATCTTGGAGCGGCTCTTCACGCCCCTGCAGGCTGAACTGGCCTGCCACCTGACGCTGCTGTTCGAATCCCCGGCCGTCGTCGCCTTGCGGGCCGGCCGCAGCGAGCCGGAGGTGGCGCCCCTGTTGGCGGAGATGGCGGAGCGGGGCCTGATTTTCAGCAAAGGGGAGGCGGCGGGCAGGCCGGTCTACATGGCGGCCCAATTCGCCGTGGGGATCTGGGAGTACCAGGTAGGCCGTCTCACGCGGGGGCTGGTGGAAGAGATGGACCGCTACCTGCCCCGGCTGGTTGACCCGCGCACCTGGCGACAGGCCCCCCAGATGCGCGTGGTCCCGGTGGCGCGCAGTGTCCGGGACCAACAGGCGATCATGACCTACGAGCAGGCCATGGTGCTGGTAGAGGATCATCAGACGTTCACGGTGATGCCCTGTATCTGCCGCAAGGAGCGCGGGCTGCTGAAGCAAGCCTGCGATCAGCCGCTGGAGACCTGCATCGGCTTCGGCGGGGCCGGCGATTACTTCCGGCGCACCGGCGCCGGGCGCCCGGCCGGCAGGGAGGAGATCCGTGCGCTGCTTCACCAGGCCGACCGCGCCGGCCTGGTGCTCCAGCCCAGCAACAGCCGACGGGCGGGATGGATCTGTTGCTGCTGCGGCTGCTGCTGCGGCGTACTGCGAACCCTTCGAGAGGCCCCCCACCCGGCCGATCTGGTGGCCACGCCCTTCGTGGCGGTCTTAGAAGCCGACGCCTGCTCCGCGTGCGGCGTCTGCCTGAACCGTTGCCAGATGGACGCCCTCACCGGGTCAGCCGACGGGGTCCGCCTGGATCCGCGACGGTGTATCGGCTGCGGTTTGTGCGTCGCCACCTGCCCCACGGACGCCCTGGAGCTGACGCGCAAGCCGAAAGCGGAGCAACCGCCGGTCCCGCCCAATGTCGCGACCAGCATGCTGCGACTGGCGTGGAAGCGCCGTCAGACCGGCCCGTTGGCCCTCCTGCGCCTGCTGGCCCTATCGCAGCGAGATCGCCTGCGAACACGCATGAGGCGGTGATGGGCGAGCTGCGCAAAATCATCCACATCGACATGGACGCCTTCTACGCGGCCGTCGAGCAGCGCGACAACCCCGAGCTGCAAGGCAAGCCCGTCATCGTGGGCGGCAGTCCCCAGGGACGCGGGGTGGTGACCACCTGCAGCTACGAGGCACGCCGGTTCGGTGTCCACTCGGCC
>JAAUYD010009759.1_pt1 | contig 70929 bp, 57 predicted proteins | sample 7278101 | NCBI WGS metagenome assembly JAAUYD01 (sample SAMN14350128, study PRJNA611818) | marine sediment metagenome | isolation source: surface marine sediment (0.6m) | place: French Polynesia: Moorea | collected 2018-08
AGACGGGGAAGCGTGCACCCGGCACGTGTTCATCACGGGCGCCAACGGCGGCTTCGGCGTGCCGACGGCAGCCGCCTTCGCCCGCGAAGGGTGGCGCGTGACGGCGGGAGTCCGGCGGCCCGAGAGAGGCGCGGCTCTCGAGGAGCTGGCGCGCACCGAGGGCCTCCCGGTCGAGGTCGTCCCCCTCGATGTCACCGACCCGGAAAGCGTGACGCGAGCGGTGGAGCTGGCCCGCTCCGGAAACGGGGACGTCGACTCTCTGATCAACGTCGCCGGAATCGGCAACCTCGGTGCCCTGGAAGACCAGTACGAGGCCGAGCTGCGCCGGATCATGGAGACGAACTTCTTCGGTCCGGTGCGGATGATGCGAGCCGTGCTCCCGGACATGCGGCGGCGACGCAGCGGGACCATCATCAACCTGAGCTCTCTGGCTGGACGCCTTGGAATCCCCTGCGAGTCAGCCTACTCGGCGAGCAAGTTCGCCCTCGAGGGCGCTACCGAGGCGCTCCAGTACGAGGTCGCCCGCTTCGGCATCCACGTCGCCATCGTGGAGCCCGGCTACTTCCGAACCGGGATGAGCGAGTCGTCGGACCTCTCGCGCAGCTGTCCCGCCGACTCCCCCTACCGGGGCCTCTGCGAGTTCCTCCACCGGGGGGAGAAGGCGGCGGAAGCCCAGGGAGAGGACCCGCAGCTCGTGGCCAAGATGCTCATCGAGGCGGCGACCAGCGAGGCCCCGCGTCTGCGCTGGCTGCCCGGCGAGATGGCGCCGAGCATCATCGCGCTGCGGGAAGGGCTCGACGACGCGGGCTTCGCGAACGTGGTGCGAAGTACGCTCGAGATCGATTGGTGGGGCCGTGGGGAGGAGGCGCCCGTCTCGCTCTAGGCGAGCAGCTCCCGGGACGGCAGGCCGCGGAAGTGGCCTGCGGGGTTGGGAGGAGGCGGAGTCGGGTGGGGTCCGTCTCCGACGAGAATCGGGTGATGTCGTCGCCGGACCCCACCCGACTCCGCTCACCCGGCTTGGGAGCGGCACGCCTCGAACGCGAGCCGCCAGGTTCCGCCAGGCATCCGGCCTAGTGGCCCTCGCGCGCCTTTCGCTCGTCGAGGGCTGCCCTTACCTCGGCGTACTCCTCCTCGCCCAGCCGGAAGCGCAGGAAGAGCAGCGCGCCGATGCCGTAGCAGACCAGCGGGAAGAGCGCGTAGAGCGAGCGGATCGCCATCTTGGCGCTGTCGGTCTGCTCCACGTTGGGCTGGAATCCCGAGTACTCGAGCACGAAGCCGGTGAGGCCCAGCATCACGCCCGTCGCCGACTTGAACGCGAAGTTCCAGGCCGCGAAGTACGCGCCCTCCTTGCGCTCGCCGGTCTTGTAGTCGTCGTAGTCGATCACGTCGGCCTGGATCGAGGGGCCGACGATGCCGCCGCAGCCGCCGGCGATGCCGAGGAAGGCCGCGATCCCGACGAAGATGAGCCACTCGCCGGGCGGGAGCAGGAAGGTCGAGCCGAACCCGAGCGCGGTTCCGACCATCGAGAGGAACCACAGGCGCCGCTTGCCGAAGCGCTGGGAGAGCGGCGCCCAGACGGGGATCGCGAGAGTGAGCGCCACGAAGTAGGCGCCGATGTAGGCGGTGGTGTAGGTCGGCGTCTCGACCACGTACTCCGAGAAGTAGATGGTGAGCACGCCGATCACGGCACCGCCGACGCTCTCGATGAAGAACACGAAGAGCAGGAGCCGCGCGTGGGGGTTGCGCCAGACGTCCCGGAAGGCGCGGAAGGGATTCTCGCCGCCCCGGCCCTGGAACTCCGGCCGCTCGCGCATCCGCACCGCCATCACGACCACGAGGCCCACCATCACCAGCGCGGAGGTCACCGCCTGCTGGCTGGCGAGGATCGAGGGATCGTCGGAGGTGGTGAGCCAGTACATGAGCCCGAGCGCCACGAACGCGCCGATCTGCCAGGCGATCTGGCGGACGCCGAACACGCGGGTGCGCTGGTGGTAGGAGGTCGAGAGCTCCGCGCCGAGCGAGTTGTGGGGCACGATGAAGGACGTCATGCCCGTGTAGAAGAGCAGCACGGCGCCGGCGACCCAGAGCACGCGCCAGGTCTCGGAGAGCTCCCCCGGCGGCGGGATCCACAAGAGGGCGAACGCACCGCCGACGGGGAGCGCCGAGGCCACGATCCAGGGGCGGCGTCGCCCGAAGCGGGTCTTCGTCCGGTCGGACAGGTAGCCGGCCACCGGGTCCGTCACGGCGTCCCAGATGCGGCCCACCATGAAGATCGTGCCCATGGCCGCCGGCGAGATCAGCAGCACGTCCGTCGCGTACTTCAGGAAGTACAGCGAGATCAGCATGAACATGTAGCCGGCCCCCACGGCGGGGAGGCCGTAGAGCGTCATCACGCCGGCGCTGATGCGGTCCTGTGCGCCCGCGCCCGGGTCTTCCTCCGGAGCGGCCGACTCCGGAGCCAGTGTTCCCGCCGTGGTGTCGCTCACGCCGGCTCGGCGCCTTCCCCGGCGTCGGCCGGGCCCGCCTCGAGGCCCTGGAACAGCAGGGAGACGGCACCGTCCAGGGTGTTGCGGCACTCGTCGGGGCCGATCTGTCCGTTGGCCCACGCGAGCCGCGCGCCGGTCGTCGCGTGGATCACGACCCGCGCCGCCTGGATCGGGTCCACCTCGCGACGCAGCTCGCCGCGGCTCCTCCCTGCGAGCAGGATCTCGGTGAGCAGGCCCACCGTCTGATCCTGGAGGGCCAGCACGCGCCGCGCGACCCGCGCCTCGGGATGGGTCGCCGCGCGCAACGCGATGGTGGTGAGGTCGCGGTCGCCCACGAGGAGCGCGTGCTCGGCGTCGAGGAAGGCCCGCACGCGGATGCCGGTGGGCCGCTCGCGATCGTCGGTCCGGCGGAAGCGCAGCCACGCCTCGCGCTGGAGATCGGCGAGCTCCTCGACCAGCAGCTCCTCCTTCGACTGGATGTGCCGGTAGATCGAGCTCGCCCCCATGCCGGCGGCGGCCGCGATGTCCCGCAGCGTGGTGGCGTCGAAGCCGCGCGTGCGGAACAGCTCCCGGGCCGCGTCGCGAATCCGCGCCCGGCTCCTTCGGCCCCGTCGCAGCCGACCGTCGTCGGGTCGCAGCGAGCGCGGGGCGGGGGTCGGCTCCATACCCGGAGTGTGGCGTCGCCCCGGGTGCGCGTCCAGCGAGGAGCGCCACCGACGGCCGTTCAGCCCCCCACGGCGTCGACGCCGGCTCCCGCGGGTGGCCGCTCGAGGGCATGCACCGCCACGCCGAGGACGGAGAGCTCACGGACGACCTCGAAGCCCGCCCGCGTATAGAAGGGGACGTTACGGGCCTCGTCGGTCTCGAGATACGCCGGGACCCCGGCGGCATCCACGCCCGCGAGCCAGGCGCCGAGGAGTTTCGTCCCGACCCCGCGCCCCGCCTGCTCGGGCGCCACGCCGAGGGTCGCGAGGTAGGCGTGGTCGACGATGGGGTGCACGTCCTCGAGACGACGCGCCACCGTCGCCCAGCGGCCGGCCACGCCGACGCCCTGCCGCCACAGGAGACGCAGCCGCGCCCCGAGCGCGGGAAGCGGCAGCGGCCACGCGCCCGGCGGCACGCCGACGAGCACGCCCTGGATGGCGCCCTCCCCGTCTCGCGCTGCCAACACCTCTCCGCGGGCGAGCGCAGGTCCGAGCTGGGCACGCATGCCGGCCTCGTTGCAGCGCAGGCGTCGCCGCTCGCTCGGCCCGACGACGGTCCGATTCAGCGGGTTGTCCCGAAACGCGCGGGCCAGCACCCGCGCGGCCTCGCGCTCCGCGCCCGGGGCCAGCGCCTCGATCAGAGCCCGAGGCTCTGCTGGATCCGCTCCTCGGGAGGACTCGTCTCGGGCACGAAGGCGTTGCCGGTGAGCAGCTCGAACGCCGCGATGTAGCGGCGCGCGGCCTCGCAGCGCACCTCGACGGGCAGCTCCGGCGGCGTGCCCTCTCCGCGGTAGCCCTGCTCCACCAGCCAGCGGCGCACGTACTCCTTGTCGAGCGCCTTGGGATCCTTGCCTTCGGCGAGGTTCTGCTCGTAGCTGTCGGCGTACCAGTAGCGCGAGGAGTCGGGCGTGTGGATCTCGTCGCACACGATCATCTGGCCGTCGGCGTCGATCCCGATCTCGTACTTGGTGTCCACGAGGATGAGCCCGCGCTTCTCGGCCCAGCGCGTTCCGGCGGCGAAGAGATCCGCCGCCATGCGAGCCGCGCGATCGTAGGTCTCTTCGTCGACGACGCCCCGGGTGAGGATCTCCTCCCGCGAGGTCAGCTCGTCGTGCTCGCCCTTCTCCGCCTTGGTGGTGGGCGTGAGCAGGGGCTCGGCGAGTCGCTCGTGCTTGCTCATTCCCTCGGGCAGCTGGTGGCCGCAGTACTGGCGCTCGCCGCGCTCGTAGGCCGTCCAGATCGAGGTGTTCGACACGCCCGTCAGGTAGCCGCGGTACACGAACTCGATGGGCAGGATCTCGACCTCGCGCACCACCGACACGCACGGGTCCGGCACCGACAGCAGGTGGTTCGGTGCGACGTCGCGGGTCTGGTCGAACCAGAAGGCTGCGAGCTGGTTCAGCACCTGCCCCTTCAGCGGGATGGTGCCGACCACCACGTCGAAGCAGCTGACGCGATCGGAGACGACGATGGTGCGACGCCCGTCGGCCACGTAGCTGTCGCGAACCTTGCCCTCGATGCGGTGGCCGAGGCCCTGGAGCGAGGTCGAAGCCAGGGTGCGGTCACACAGCGAGACGAGCAGATCGTTGTCGATGGGTGCATTTCCCAAGGGGGATCCTCCTTCTGAGGTCGGGAGACCGTAGGGTTCCCGAAGCTTCAGCAACCGGCAAGAGATCGCCACATTCCCCCGACCGGAAAGTCACGCTCAGCGATGCGCAATTTCTCAAGCGCAGAGGCGGATCGGCCGCTCTAGTGGCCGTGGCAGAATCCTCACATCCGGAGTCCGGGACCCTCCAGTCCTCGGCGGAGGCGGTGCTCGGGACGCCGGAGGAGGCCCCGCCGCCGGGCCGCGGCACGGAGCTTCGAGGACGCTTCCGCTACCGGCTGGAGCGGCGGCTCGGCCGCGGCGCGTTCGGCTCGGTCTTCCAGGCCCGCTGCCTGGACTACGACTCCCGGCGGGACGACAGCCCGCCGGCGCGGGTGGCCGTGAAGATCCTGCGCAGCGCCCGCGGCCCGGGCCTGTCCATGCTGAAGCGGGAGCTCTCGGCGATGCTCGCCCTCGACGACGAGCGGGTGCCGCAGATCTACGACTGGTCCCTCGAAGGCAGCTACGCCTTCGTCGTGATGCAGTACTACGCGTCGGGCAGCCTGCGCGACGTGATGCCGCTGCAGGGGCCCGTCGAGGAGGAGGTCGTCTGGCGTCTGCTCGCCGACCTGCTCACCGCCCTCGATACCGCCCACCGCGCGTCGATCCTCCATCTCGACATCAAGCCGGCCAACGTGCTGCTCGGGGACGACGGCGGCTACGTGCTGACGGACTTCGGGGTCTCCCAGGCCTCGCGCATCGGGCGCGGCCTGCTGCCCATGAGCGTGGGCACCCCCGGCTATCAGGCCCCGGAGCAGCGCCTCGAGAAGTTCGAGCAGTACGACCTGCGGACGGATCTGTGGGGCGTGGGGGCCACCGCCTGGGCGCTGGCGACCGGCATCAACCTCGCCGAGCGCGACAACCTGGCCCGCAACGACGACCCCGACTCGATCTACGGGCTGCCTCCGCTCTCGGACTACCGCATCTACTGCTCCCCGGAGCTCGAGAACACGATCATGAGCCTGCTGCGGCTCGACCCGGCCCAGCGGCCGGGCAGCGCGGCCGAGGTGCTGGCCCGGGTCGCCGCCAACGTCTCGGGCTCGCCCTTCCAGGCCGAGACCTTCGTGGCCACCCGGCGCAGCACGCTGTCCGACGAAGAGGTGGAGGAGGTGGTCGAGTCGCTGGTCGACCCGCTGCTGATGGCCCTGTGCCGTCAGCGGGGCTTCCGGCGCTTCATCGCCAAGTACGAGGATGGCGAGACGCTCTGCGGCGAGGGCGATCGCTCCTACTACGCCTTCCTGCTGCTGCGCGGCGACGTCTCGATCCTGAAGAACGGGCGGGAGACGGCGCGCGTCTCCGGCGAGGGCCGGTTCATGGGCGAGGTCGCCACCCTCGTCGGGATGCCGCGCACGGCCACCATGGTGGCCTCGGGCACGGTCTACGCCTGCGTGCTCAACGCGGCGGAGCTCGAGCGCTTCGTCACCTGCAATCCCGCCATGGGCCTGCGGGTGATCCGCTCGTTCGCCCTGCGCCTGTCGCGCGCCCCGGGCGCGCGGAACGACGCGGCCGAGGACGACTTCCTGTCCCGCCTGCGCCGCACCTGACTGCGCCGTTCCCGGAGCGGCGGCGGGAGGCTCAGACCGGGATCTTCTCGTCGGCGAAGATCGCCTCGAGGGACTGCCGGGCCCGGGCCAGGTGGGCCTTGCCGTCCACCACGAACACCTCGGCGGGCAGCGGCTTGGCGTTGTAGTTCGACGCCATCACGAAGCCGTAGGCCCCGGCGCACTCGATCAGCAGGTGGTCGCCGACGCGGGGCTCGGGCAGCCGCTGGGTGCGGACCACGCCGCCCTCTTCCTGGGTGAAGATGTCCCCGGACTCGCACAGCGGGCCGCCGACCACGATCTCGGACTCCGGCCGCGGCTCGTCGTCGCCGGGCGCGAGCGACATGGGGTGATAGGCGCCGTACATGACGGGCCGGGCCAGGGTGTTGAAGCCCGCATCCACCAGGGCGAAGGTACGCGCCCCTACCTTCTTGACCGCGCGCACCTCGCAGAGCAGCACGCCGGCCTCGGCCACCAGGAAGCGGCCGGGCTCGATCTCGAGGCGCACGGGGTGGCCGAACTCGGCCTCCAGGCGCTTCCGCGCCGCGTCCCAGTGGGCGAAGTAGGCGGCGGCGTCCAGGCTGGGATCGCCCTCGCGGTAGGGCACCGGGAGGCCGCCTCCGGCACTGATCGTGTGGATGGAGGGCCCGACCTCGCGAGCCAGCTTCTCCGCGGCTCCGGCCACGAGGGCCAGGTGCTCGAGGTCCGCCCCGCTCCCGATGTGCAGGTGCAGGCCGCCGACGACGAGCCCGTGCTGCTCGGCCAGGCGCGCCGCGTCGGCGAGCTCCTCGAACCAGATGCCGTGCTTCGAGTGCTCGCCGCCGGTGTTCGTCTTGCGGCTGTGGCCGTGACCGAAGCCCGGGTTCACGCGCAGGGTGACGTCGCCGCCGGACACGCGCTCGGCGTACTGGACGATCATGTCGGGCGAGCCGCAGTTGACGGCGATGCCGTGCTGGACGACGAGGTCGAGGGCGTCGCGGTCGAAGACGTCGGCGGTGTAGACGATGGGCGGCGCCTCGCCCTCCGCAGCGCGCGGGGCGTAGCCCGCCGCCAAGGCACGCAGGATCTCGCCCGCGCTCACCGCGTCCACCAGCGCGCCCTGGCGCCGCACCCAGTCGACCACGGCAAGGTTCGAGTTCGCCTTCTGCGCGTAGCGGATCACGTCGAACTCGGAGAGTGCCGCGACCTGCCCGGCGATGCGCTCGGCATCGTAGACGTAGGTGGGCGTGCCGAACTCCCGGGCGAGGTCGGCGACGGAGACCCCGGCGATCTCGTGGCGCAAGAGGCTTCGCATGGCGGCCGAGGGTACCGAAGGGGCGGGCCGGAGACAGCGGCCTCAGCCCCGCAGGCGGCTCCCGTCGGCGACGTCGAGGCGCTCGCCCGCGGGCGCCTCGACGGAAACGTCCCCCTCGACGACCACGTCCGCGCCGAAGTGCACGTCCCCTCGCACCCGCAGGCGACGGCAGCCGCGCAGCGAGGGCGGGCCCGCCTGGAAGTGGCGCTCCATGTCGTCCACGCGCTTGAAGTGGGCGGGGTCGAGGTCGACGACGATGCGCCCGGCCTCGAGGCCCGGCGCCGGAACCACGCGCTCCGCCTCGTCGACGACGTAGGCGTCGGAGCGCACCACCAGGAGATCGCCCGTGGTCTTGACCGGTGCGAAGCGGTCGCCCTCGACGCGGATCGCAAGGGCTCCGTCGAAGACCGAGATCGCCGAGCCCATGGCGGTCTCGAGCTGGAGCACGCGCGGCGAGTCGGCGTCGGCCGGATCGATGGGCTTCTCGTTGCGGATCAGGGGGAGGGGCAGGACCTGCTGGTGACGCTCGAGGGCGGCGTGCAGCGCGCGGAGATCGAGCCACAGGTTGTTCGTGTTGAAGAAGCGCCAGCGCTCGATGTCCTCGAAGCTCGGTCGATCGGCGTCGGGACATTGGGCGACCTCGCGGAGCAGGAGGCCTCCGCCCTTCCCGCGCGCCAGGTGCCCGCCCTTGCGGTCGGCCTCGGTGCGGCGCTTGACCTCCATCGCGAAGGGCGCCCCGCTGGTGACGAACCAGCCGAGGATCGCCGGATCGAGCACCGCACCCAGGTTGTCGGCGTTCGAGACGAAGGCCTTCTCGAAGCCGCGCTCGAGCAGCGCCTCGAGCAGACCCGAGGTCACGAGGGCGGGGTACAGGTCGCCATGGCCGGGAGGACACCACTCGTGCTCGGGCTCCGCGGGCCAGCTGGCGGGGCCGAGGCCGTCGGCGAGGATGCGCGGCACCTTGTGCTGCAGGAAGTCGGGCGAGAGCCCGGCCGACAGGTCGCCGTAGGGCGCGAGCCGGGCCAGGGAGTCGGCCTGGGTGCGGAAGCTGTTCATCAGGATCAGCGGCACGTGCTGGCCGGTGCGCTTGCGCAGCGACTGCATCTGGCGCGCGATCACGTCGAGGAAGGTCGACTTCCCGCGGATCTCGAGCAGGGACTTGGCGCGCGTCATCCCCATGGACGTTCCGAGGCCGCCGTTGAGCTTGATCACCACGGTCTTCGCGAGGGCCGCGTTCCCGGCCTCGGTGGTTCCGGTGAGGCCGCGCGCCTCGGGCACGTCGTCGAGCGGCTCGATCTCGGAGTCGGGGATGCTCCCGTCCGACCCCGACCCGAGCTCGGCGTAGGCGCGCTCGAAGTTGCGGATCGCCACCTCGGGGAGGCCGGCCTCGCGCATCTTCGTGGCGAAGGGTGCGAAGGGGTCGTCGTTGCGGGTCCCGGTGCTCATGCGGTGCCGCCCTCTCCGCGGAAGAAGGAGAGCAGCACCTGGATCATGGGCTCGACGTCGGCGGCGCCGGCCATCTCGCGGCAGGAGTGCATCGAGAGCATCGGGTTCCCCACGTCGACGGTGCGGATGCCCACGCGAGCCGCGCTGATCGGCCCGATGGTCGACCCGCAGCGCAGGTCGCTGCGCGACACGAAGTGCTGGGGCTCGATGCCCTGCCCCCGACACAGGCTCTCGAAGAGACCGGCCGTCACCGCGTCGCTCGCATAGGCCTGGTTGGCGTTGGTCTTGATCACGGGGCCCGCGCCCAGCAGCGGAACGTGACCGGCATCGTGACGATCGGCGTAGTTCGGGTGCACGGCGTGGGCCATGTCGGCGGAGATCAGGAGCGAGCGGGCCGACGCGCGGGCCAGACCCTGCTCGTCGCCGTCCTTGGCGGCCCCGACGTTGCGCGCCAGGGTGTCGGACAGGAAGGGTCCACCGGCACCGCGCGCACTCTGGCTGCCCACCTCCTCGTGGTCGTAGAGGACGACCATCTGGGTGAAGGGCACCGGCGGCTCGCTGCGCGCGGCGCACAGCGCCGAGAGCGCCGCGTGGCAGGAGGCCAGGTTGTCGAGGCGCGGGGCCAGGACGAACTCGCCGCGGCTCCCGGCCACCGTCGAGGGCTGGGTGTCGTACGCCATCAGGTCGAGGCCGCGAAGGTCCTCGGCGGCGAGCCCCGCGTGGCCCGCCGCGCGCAGCTCGGCGGCGACGAGCTCGGCCAGCGGCGGCGTCTCCTCGAGCCCGACCACCGGGAGCGCGTGCTTCTGTGCGTTGAGCTTGAGGCCGTCCGTCGCGATCTCGCGCGCGAGGTGGATCGCCAGGTTCGGCACCCGCAGGAGCGGCCGCTCGAAGTCGAGCAGCACCGACTGCACCCGGCCCTCGGCCTCGAAGGCCACACGGCCCGCGAGGGAGAGGTCGCGGTCGAGCCAGGTGTGCAGCAGCACGCCGCCGTAGGGCTCGACGGCGAGCTGGCGATAGCCCTGGGCGGCGACGTCGGCGCGGGGCTTCACCCGGAGGTTGGGCGAGTCGGTGTGGGCGCCGACGATGCGGAAGCCCGCCTCGGCGGGAGACACGCCGCCCACCACGAAGGCGGCGATGGATCCCTCGTCGCGCACCACGTAGCAGGCGTCGCCGGCGCGCAGCTCCCAGTGCGCGGCCTCGGAGAGCGCTCTGAAGCCCTGGGCCTCGAGCCGGCGGACGGCCTCGGCGACGGCGTGGTAGGGCGTGGGCGAACGATCGACGAACCGCAGCAGGTCGGCGACGCGATCGGTGGAGTCGGCGGGCGTGCTCATGAGGCCGCGATGATAACCACCTGCTCGGGCGGGCTCCGGCGCGAACCCTCAGGCCGGCCCCGAGCCGACGTGATCGTCGATCGCGCGTGTCGGCCAGCCGACGCCCCAGTCACCGCCCATCTCGTCGGGGGTCACGCGGTCGAGCACCCAGGTCGCCCCGGCCTCTCGAAGCGCCGCCACGCGCCCGGCCGTTTCACCGCGATCGGCCGAGGCGGGGATCGCCACCACCACGTCGGCGGGACGCGGGCCCTGGGCCTCGAGGGCGCCGAGCACCCGGGAGAGCGCCTCCGGCTCGTCGACCAGCGGGAACAGGCCCTCGTAGCGGGTGGCCCGCCGCAGGGGTCTCGGGGCCGCTCCGAGGGCGGCGACCCAGATCGGGGGCCTGGGCCGCTGCACCGGGCGCGGCACGAAGCCCTCGCTGCGGATCCGGAAGTGCTCGCCGCGATGCTCGAAGGGCTCGCCCCCGAAGCACGCGTCGAGGATCGCGAGGCCTTCGTCGAGAAGGGCGCCGCGCTCGCGGGGATCCCTCACCTCCCCCAGATCGTCCCACTCGCAGGGGCGGCCGCTGCCGATCCCCACGCCGAGGACGAGCCGCCCGCTCGAGAGCTGGTCGAGCGCGACGCAGGCCCGGGCCAGCTGCCAGGGTCGGCGGCGCGGCAGCGGAGTCACCAGGGGCCCGATGCGCAGGCGGGAGGTCGCGGCCGCCACGGCCGAGAGCGCCACCCAGGGATCGACGAGCTCGGGCGCGCCCGGGCGGGCCACGTGGTCCCAGAGGAAGAGGCCGTCCCAGCCCGCGGCCTCGGCTCGGCGCGCCAGCTCGGCCAGGCGACGCGGGTCGGCGTAGCCCGAGCCGAAGTTGGGCAGGAAGAGCCCCCGAAGGGGAGCACTCATGCCGGCTCCGCCTCGACCGCGAAGCGCTTCTCGAGCCGCCGCAGGGGCACGAGCGCCAGGGTCGCGAGCGCGATCTCCGACGCGCCCGCCACCAGGAAGGCCGCGCGGTAGCCGCTCACCGGGTCGGCCGGGTCCATGGCCAGCTCGGTCACGAGCCCGCCGGCCATCGGTCCGACGATGAAGCCCAGGCTCCCGGCCGCGTTGAAGGCGCCGAGCGCGGTGGTGCGAACCGACTCGGCCGAGAGCTTCGTCGTCATCACCAGGGATGGGACGAACATGACCGCGGCGGTGATCCCGAGCGCGAACATCAGCCACATCAGGGCATCGGGATGCCACCAGGTCAGGCTCGCGGTGCCGAGGCCGTAGAGCAGGCTGCCCCCGCACAGGAGCCAGGCCAGGGAGCCCCGCTCGGCGACCCAGCCGAACGGCACCGAGAAGAGCGCGAAGGGCAGCATGAAGACCGCGATCAACGGGCCGATGTGCGCGGACGAGACGTCGTGGACGTTGCGCAGGTACAGGGTGAAGGTCGTGGTGTAGAACCCGACCGTGAAGCGGTCGGCGAAGGCGAAGAGCAGCGGCAGCGCGACCTGGGGGGTGGATCGGATCAGGGGGAGGATCGCGCGGAGCCCGGGGCGCGACTCGCTCTCGCGCCCGTGCTCGCGCAGCACGAGGGCTGCGAGCAGCGCCGCCCCGACGGAGACCGCCGCTCCGGCATAGAGCGGCGCCAGGGGCCCGGAGCGGCCGATCACGCTGCCGAGCGGAGCCCCGATGGCGACGCCCAGGAGCATGCCGCCCCCCACCATGCCCATGATGCGCCCGCGATAGGCCTCGCCCCGGGCGCCGGAGGCCAGGGACAGCACCATCGAGAGCGCCACGATGTGGGTGCAGCCCTCGAGGAAGCGGATCGCGAGGAAGAGTCCGAAGTGGGGCGCGAGCGCGAGGCCCACGAACGCCAGCGCGTCGAGGAGCAGGGCCCCGACGACGATGGCGGGTCGCCGGCCGAAGCGATCGCCGAGCGCGCCGGCGATCGGGGCCGACAGGGCCGCGCCGATCATGTTGACGGACATGAACAGCGAGGTGAGGAAGTCGGAGACGGCGAAGCGTTCCTGCACCAGCTCGCGCAGGATCGGAACCGGCAGGGTGACCGGCACCAGGGTGAGGAAGGCGACCACGCCCGCTGCGACGATTCGCCACGTTCGCCAGCCCAAGACGGAGGCCCCTCGAGTCACGCGCGCAAAGTACCGCGATTCTCGCGCGCGGGCCGGGACGACGGCGACGAGGTCGCTATGGTCTGCGCGGACTTTCGGTGAGAGGAACGGGCTCCTCGGATGCGGCGACGCCGCGACCGCGGAGCCCGTCCTGCCTCGGGGCACCTCCCGGTCTCCCGACCGCCCGTGACAGTCAGCGGTCGAAGGTGCCGGGAAGGTTCCAGGCGGTGGAGCCCGCGCGCGCGAGTCGCTTGCGCTTCTGCGGGTCGGGACGCCGGCAGACCGGCGGCTCACTGCCCTCGTGGAGCCGCGACGCGATCGTTCCGTCGCGCCACAACGGCCCCCAGCAGCCGTGGGTCTCGAGGCGCGCGCGCACCCGCGGCCTGGCGGCCTCGGGGAGCGCCTCGAAGTGCTGCTGCAGCCGCTCCCGACACCAGACCCGGTAGTGCACGACCGGCGTGTTCCGGTAGCTCACGCCCTGCACCCACCAATCGAATCGTCGCCGTCGCTCGGAGAACGCCACGGCGTTCGCGTGCAGGTAGGGGAGATAGGCCGTGCCGACGTCGTCGAGGATCGGGCCCCAGTCGTCCGGGATCGCTCCGGCGACGGGCCAGTCCCCCTTCACCTCCTGCCAGCGAGCGGCCCACAGCCGGGCCACCCAGGCGAAGACGCGTGGCGCCGTATCGCGCATGATGCGTGCCGGGGTCGGATCCAGCGAGAAGTGCCGGAACATCGAGGCGAAGAAGCCGAAGTCGGCGAGAGAGGGCCGCTCGCCGAGCAGGAACGGGTGGCGCGCCAGGATGTCCTCGAGGCGCCGCAGGTTGTCCAGGTAGACGCCCTCGACGTGGGCGCGCGTCTCGGCGTCGACGCCGTCGCCGCGCACGTAGGTCCACCACTGTCGCCAGGCGACCATGCGGGCCCGAAGCGACTCGGGGAGCGGCGCCTCGATCAGCTCGCGCGCGATGCGCTGGCCCAGGTGCCGCGCGTCGGGGCGGTAGCTCCAGCGGTAGTGGAGCGCGGGACGCCAGAGCCACTCGTCGGCGTAGTCCTCGAGCAGCCGACAGAAGAACGCCTGCTCGGGGTCGTGCGGGATCACGGCGCCGTCGGGGTGGCGGGCCTCGAGCCAGTCGATGATGGGCGTCGTGTCCTGCAGCCACTCCCCGGATGGAGCGTGCAGGACGGGCATCTTCCCGATGCCGGCGTTCGGGACGATCACCTTGCGGGTCACGCTCGTGCGCGCCTCGATGCGGCGGTAGGGAATCCCCTTGTACCGCATGTACGCCTCGAGCTTCCCGGTGAAGTACGAGACGTCCGCTCCGTAGAGGTCGTAGGCTTCGCTCATGGGCTCCCGCCTTCGGACGGCCTGGGCGATGCGAGCCACTCCGAGATCGCCGCGTTGACCTCCTCGGGCGCGTCCTGCTGCACCCAGTGGGAGGCGTCGGGGATGCGGTGCACGTGCAGGTCCTTCACCAGGGCCTCGGTGCCCTCGAGGAGCTCGATGCCGAGGGCCTCGTCCTGCTCACCCCACACGATCAGGGTCGGCGTCTCGAGCACGGGCAGGCGCTCCACGTCGTCGAAGAGGTGCCGATTCGCCCGGTAGTAGTGGAGCATGGCCGACGCCGCGCCCGGCTGGAGCGCGTTGTTGCGGTAGACGTCCACGTCCTCGTCGGGGAAGCGCTCGGGATGCACCGCCATCCCGCGGAACGCGCGCTCCACGGCCCGCGCGCGCCGCGCCCGCAGCAGACGCTCCGGGAGCCAGGGGATCTGGAAGAACACGGCGTAGAGCGAACGCCGGCGCTGGGCCTTGGAGGTCGCGAGCACCTGCTTGAAGCGCAGCGGGTGCGGGATGTTCAGGATCACCAGCCGCTTCAGGGGATGGATGCCGCGCAGCGCGGCCATCCAGGCGATGATTCCGCCCCAGTCGTGGCCGAAGAGCGTGACCTCCTCCGCACCCGAGGCGTCGATCAGCCGCGCCGTGTCCTCGAGGAGGCACTCGATCCGGTAGTGGCGCTTGCCTCGCGGACGGGTGGTCCCCCCGTAGCCGCGCAGGTTCGGCGCCCACACCCGGTAGCCCATGCCGGCGAGCACGGGCAGCTGATGGCGCCAGGAGTGGGCGTGCTCGGGGAAGCCATGGAGCAGGAGCGCCAGGCGGGGGCTCTCGGGATCGCCCGCGGTGTGGACTTCGAAGCGCATCTCACCCGCCTCGATCCACTCGACGCCGATGGCTTCGCTCACTGCGGATCACGGTAGCGGCTTTGTCGGCCGGTGCGCTCGGCCCGGACCCCCGGGCTACGATCGCCGCGGATGCGTGCAGAAGCGGCAGACGCCCCGAACGATCCGCCCGTCGAGACACCGGTGTGCGTGCTGACCGGCGGCGGCAGCGGCATCGGGCTCGCGACGGCCGTCGCTCTCGCGAGGGCCGGGGCGCGGGTCGCCCTGGTGGCGCGCACGGCGGCCTCCACGCGTCGCGCCCTCGGGGAGATCGAGACCCACGTCCCCGATGCCCGCGCCTTTGGCTTCGACTGCGACCTCTCCTCCCAGCGCCGGGTCCGCGAGCTCGCGAAGCAGCTTGGCGACCGTTTCCCTCGCATCGACGTCCTCGTTCACGACGCCGCCGCGGTGTACGGCCAGCGGGAGCTGTCCGAGGACGGCGTCGAGATGCAGCTGGCCATCAACCACCTGGCGCCCTTCCTCTTGACCGCCCTGCTGCGCGAGCGCCTCGCCGCCGCACCCGCTTCACGCATCGTGACCGTGACGTCGCGAGCCCACGCGCGCGCGACGCTCGACCTCGAGGATCTGAACCTCGAGCGCGGCTACAGCGCCTTTCGCGCCTACGACCGGTCCAAGCTCGCGAACGTGCTGTTCACGTACGAGCTCGCCCGCCGGCTCGAGGGCAGCTCCACCACCGCCAACTGCATGCAGCCCGGGCTCGTCCGGACCGGAATCGGCGACAAGCACACGGGAACGCCTTCGCGCTGGCTCTGGTGGGCGATGACGCGCCTCGCCCGGAGCCCCGAGCGCGCCGCCGCGGAGCTGTCCGACCTGGCGCTGAGTCCGCAGTGGGAGGGCGTCTCCGGGCGCTACTTCAGCGCCGGTCGCCCGGCGCGCTCGTCGCGTGCGTCGCGGGACGAGGACCTGGCCCGGGAGCTATGGCGGCGCAGCGAAGCGCTCGTCGGGCTGGCCGAGGATTGAGCGTTGCGGCCCCCCGAGCCCGAGCTCGTCACGACCTACGGATACACCCGATCCGGAACGGCCATCGTCGCGCGCCCGCTTGGCCGTGAAGACCTCGAAGCCTGTCTCGCGTTCGCCCGGGAACGCGACCTCTCCCTCGTCCCGGCCGGCGGACGCAACAGCTTCGGCGACGTCTTCCTGCGGACGGGACACCTCGTGGTGGACCTGTCGGGCCTGGATCGCGTGCTGGACTTCGACCGCGAGGCCGGCCGCGTGGTGGTGGAGGCCGGCGTCCGCATCCCGGACCTCCTGGCGCGCATCATGCCCGAGGGGTTCTTCCTGTGCGGGCTCTCGGGCTCGCTCTGGAACACGGTCGGCGGGAACGTCGGCGCGAACATCCACGGCAAGGACTCCTGGCGGGACGGGAACTTCGTCGAGAACGTGGAGTCCTTCCGCATGCACCTCGCGGACGGGAGAGAGGTCCGGCTCGATCGGGAGTCCGACAGCGAGCTCTTCCACGCGGCGGTCGGAGGCCTCGGGCTGCTCGGGCTCGTGACCGAGGTGACGCTTCGCCTGCGGCGCATCCCGTCGATGCGCGTCGAGACGAGCTCCCGGCGGGTTGGCGGTTTCGGCGAGATGCTCGACGCCTTCGAAGCGCTGGACGGCGCGCGTACCGACTTCGCCTACGGCTGGGTCGACGCCTATGGACGCGGCTCGCAGCTCGGTCGTGGCGTCTTCGAGACCGCGCGCTTCGCCGAGAACGGTGACGGCGGGGACGCTGCCGAGCTGCGGCGGCGACTGCAGCCGCCCGCGCGGGTGGCCGGACTGCGACCCGAGACCTTCTGGAGCGTCTACCGGACGGGCTGGGACGCGCTGGTCGCGCTGCGCGGCGAGCGGCTCTTCCACGGCGCGATGAACCGGCTCAAGCTCGCCGCCGCCCCGGTGCGGGAGCGGCGAGCGGCGCCCCGCCCCTTCCCGGACTTCCAGTACCCGATGACCCGGCTCCTCTCCCATTGGCGCGACAAGTTCCGCCCCCGCGGCTTCCACGAGATCCAGACCCTGCTGCCCCGGCCGGCGGCAAGGGAGGGCTTCGAGGCGCTGCTCGCGGTGTGCCGGCGCTTCGACGTCGTCCCGGAGGTGTGCTCGATCCGGCGCCACCGCGACGACCCGACCCTGCTCTCGTTCAAGGGCGACGGGCTCTCGCTCACGGTGAACCATCCGCTGAAGCACTTCCCGGCGGATCGGATCGGGGCATTTCGGGACAGCCTGCTCGACGTGGCGCTGGACCACGGCGGACGCATCTATCTCGCGAAGTTTCCCTGGATCCCTCGGAAAACCTTCCACCGCATGTTCCCGGAGGCGGCCCGCTTCGCCGCGATCAAGGAGCGCGTGGATCCGAGGGGCCGCCTCTGGTCCGACGCCGCCCTGCCCCTTCTCGGGCCGACTCAGGGGGCTTGAGATCGCATCGCCGACGGCGTGAGCCGGGCTATCTTGGCGCCGGTTGGCAGCGGCGGAGCGAGCGGTGACACGATTCCATGTTGGTGCGGTCGGTGCGGATGGCGTGGACGGCGCGGTTGTTGGAGCGGAGGTCGGGGGCGTCCCGTCCCGATCGGGCAGCGCCATGGCAGGCGGACTCACGGAGCGAGCCTCGTCCGCGTGGCTCCTGCTGCTCCTGGCGCTGATCTGGCCCCAGGCCGCGCGCTCGGCCGTCACGTTCTTCGACGCGACCACACTCGCGGGCGTCGACTACGTGCAGCAGACGATCGACCTGCAGACGGTCGTGGGGCCCGAGTTCATGACGGGCGGCGCCGCCGCCGCGGACTACGACGGCGACGGGTGGATCGACCTCTACGTCACGCGCTTCGACGATCACGACCTGCTCTTCCGCAACCAGGGAGACGGGACCTTCGTCGACGAGAGCTTCTCGGCCGGCCTGCAGGCGCACGTCCTCAAGTCGAACGCGGCGATCTTCGCCGACGTCGACAACGACGGAGACCCCGACCTCTTCGTCTCGACGCATCAGGACACCCGCTACCACCTCTTCATCAACGACGGCCTCGGGGCCTTCACCGAGGAGGCGGTGGCTCGCGGAGCCGCGGTGAGCGGACCCGACGCCCACTTCGGCTTCGGCGTCGGCGTCGGCGACTACGATCGCGACGGCTACGTGGACATCTACGTGACCGAGTGGCGGACCGACGTCTTCAACCCCACCCTGGCCGCCTCGAACTCCCGGCTGCTGCGCAACCTCGGCGCCGCGAACCCCGGGCACTTCGAGGATCGCACCGCGGCGGCCGGCGTCGGGCTCGACCCCGTGCCGCTCCTCTTCGGCCAGATGGGCACCACGGCCTTCGCCCCGGCGATCGTGGACGTCGACGGCGACGGCTGGCCCGACATCGCCATCGCGAACGACTTCGGCTCGACGCGGATCTTCTGGAACGACGGCGACGGCACCTTCACCGACGGCAGCGCTTCGGCCGGCGTGGTGGGAGACGGCGCCGGAGGGGCGGGCGACGAGAACGGCATGGGATCGACCCTGGCGGACTACGACGGCGACGGACGCCTCGACTGGTTCGTGACCGCCATCTACGACCCGGCCGACACCTGCCAGTGCAACAACGGGCTGACCGGCAATCGCCTGTACCGCAACGAGGGGAACCGCACCTTCTCGGACCAGACCGACGCCGTCGGCGTGCGGGACGGCGCCTGGGGTTGGGGCGCCGCCTTCCTCGACTTCGACAACGACGGCGACCTGGATCTGACCATGAACAACGGCCAGACCTTCCTGGGGCTCTCGGGCGGCAACGAGGAGAACTACGCGAACGATCCGGTCCGGCTGTGGCGCAACGACGGCGGCGTGATGAGCGAGGTCGCGAGCTCCCTGGGCGTCGTGGCACAGGGCTCCGGCAAGGGCGTGTTGAGCTTCGACTACGACCGGGACGGAGACCTCGACCTCTTCTACACGACCGCGCTCGGCCACCCGCACCTCTACCGCAACGACGGCGGCAACGACAACGACTGGCTGCGGGTGGACGTCGTGGGAAGCACCTCGACCCGCGAGGGGCTCGGCACCCGCGTGGTGATCGTGCCGACTCCGGGAGCAGACCCGCGGGTCGCCGTGATCGGCTCCGTCAGCCACTTCCTGGGCCAGAGCGAGTCGACCGCCCACTTCGGGCTCGGGGCCTCGAGCCCTCCGGTCACGAGCGTCCGCGTCGAGTTCCCGAGCGGACAGATCGCCGAGCTCCAGAACGTGGCCGTGAACCAGGTCCTGAGCGTGAACGAGCCCCAGGCCGTGCTCTGCAACGACGGCTTCGACAACGACGGCGACGGCCTGGCCGACTTCCCGGACGACCCGGGCTGCGACGACGCGCTCGACACGTCGGAGCGCTCGGCCGCGCTCCCCTGCGACGACGGCATCGACGGCGACGGCGACGGCTGGACCGACCACCGGCCGGATCAGGACTCCGACGGGATCGGCGAGTTCCCCGGCGACCCGGCGTGCCACTCGCCGAGCGCGCTGCGGGAGGACGCGAAGTGCCAGAACGGCGTCAACGACGACCAGCTGTTCGGCATGGATTTCGACGGCGGCGCCTCCGTCAACGGCGGCGTGCCCCTGGGCAGCGCCGACCCGGACTGCACGGGCAAGCCGTGGCGGAACCGCGAGGGCTCACCGGGGTGCGGCCTCGGCGCCGAGCTCGTGCTGATCCTGCTGCCGCTCCAGGCGCTGCGGCGCCGCCGCCGGCCCTAGGCGTCGTCCCGCTTGCGGACGGTGCGCACCACGTAGGCCGGGCTTCCCTGGAGCATCAGGAAGCTGCGGATCACGTACTCGCCGATCCCCGCCGAGACGCCGACGATGACCAGCAGGCTGAAAGCCAGCGCGTTCAGGATGAGCCCGTTGGACACGTTCGGCAGCACCGGGATCGGGAGCAGCAGCCCGACGGCCACGCGCAGCACGAGGAGCATCCCGACGGCGAAGCACAGCATCGAGAGCAGCTGGAAGGGCCTTCGCGAGAGCAGGACCGCGTTGTCGAGCCAGTAGGAGGTGAGGCTCCCGAGCGTCCAGCCCGAGCGGCCGTAGCGGCGCGGGCGGTGGTGGACCGGCACCTCGGCGCAGCGCCCGGCCGCGGCGATGATGCTGACGAGGCGCACCACCTTGAAGGGGCCGAACCCGAAGGCGCGCACCAGCTCGGCATCCAGGATCTTGAAGGTGCAGCCGAAGTCGCGCAGCGGGTTGCCCGCCACGCGACGCAGCAGACCGTTGGCGAGGGACGAGAGCAGACGCCGGGGCCAGGCGTCCTTCCGGCTCTCGCGATAGCCGCTCACCACGTCGTAGCCCTGGTCCACCCGCTCGACGAGGAGCGGAAGATCCTCGGGATCCAGCTGCAGGTCGCTGTCGATGAAGACGAGGCGCCGTCCGCGGGCCAGGGCGCAGCCGGCGGTGACGGCGGCGGCCTGGCCGGAGTTGCGGTAGAGGTCGACCACCGCGTGGATGCCCGGGTCCTTCTCGTAGAGGGCGTTCAGCCGTTCCAGGGTCCCGTCGGTGCTGCCGTCGTTCACGAAGATGATCTCGTACGAGCGGCCCAGCTCTTCCAGCGTCTTCTTGAGGCGGCGGTGGAACTCCTCGAGGCTCTGCTCCTCGAAGTAGCAGGAGACCACGATGCTGAACTCGGGAACTCGAGCAGGGGACTCCACGGGCGCTCCAACGCCCCGTTCCCACCGCCGGGGAGGCGCCGGGGCCAGCGGGGGCCGGCCGGCGCCGATGGCTCCGTCGCCGGGCGAGGCTCGTCCAGCTTGGCCCGTCCCGTCCGGGAACACAACCCGCGGGGCATTCTCGTAGACGCGGCCGTCGGTCGGTCGTATGCTGGTCCGCGATCGCTGCGCGGAGTTGCCCATGTGGACCCAGACCGCCCCCCGAGGCCCCTTCGGGCCCCCTCGCCATCCCGGCCTCGCCGGGCTCGAGGTCCGCGCGACGAGCCCGGCCACCGAGCTGGCCGGGCCCTGGATCCACAGCCGCCGCTTCGACCTGCTCTTCGTCTTCGCGAGCTGCGTGCTGGTGGCGGTGCCGCTGATCACCTACCACGCGGTAGCCGCGCTCACCGGCGTGCCGCCCCAGTCGTTCCAGGAGAACCAGGCGCTCAGCATCGCCATGTTCGTGAACCTGGGCGCCGCGTTCCTGATCGGTGGCCCGCACATGTACGCCACCTACACGATGACCCTCGGTGAGCGCCGCTTTCGCGAGACGCACCCCGTGCTCCTGCGCGTCGCCGCCCTGGTTCCCATCGTGGTCACGACCCTCGCCCTGTGGCGGATCGAGGTGCTGCTCTTCGTGTTCTTCAGCTGGGCCAGCGTGCACGCGCTGCACCAGCTCGCGTACCTGGTCACCCAGTATCAGCGACGGGCACGGACGCCGATCCCGCTGTGGTCCCGGCTCGTCGACTACACCGTCGCACTGACCTGCGTCTACCCGCTCGGCGCCTGGCGCATGTTGGCGGAGCCCGGCTCGGTGCTGACCCTCCCCTTCGGGCTGCAGGTGGGGTCGGGCTTCCACATCGGCGCGGTCGACGTGGCGCTCCAGATGCCGTCCTTCCTCGTCGGCCAGACCTGGATCGCCGGCGTGATCGGCGGCGTGTTCGGCGTGGCGTTCACGCTCTTCGTGGTGCGTTCGCTCTTCGAGATCGCCACCGGCCAGGTGCTCTGGCCCCGCACCCTGATCCTCGCCCTGACCGCCCCCATCGCCGTGGCGCTCCCGCTCTTCGACAACCTCGACGTGGCCCTCCAGGGCTTCAACCTGTGGCACAGCACGCAGTACCTCGCCCTCGTCTACCTGATGAACAGCTACCGCCTGGAGCGCAACGAGATGTCCTCCCCGTGGATGCGTCTCATCTCGGGCCGCGAGAACGGGATGCGCTTCTACGCCTTCGTGGTCTGCGTCTCGCTGGCGGCGGGCGGCCTGATGGGCGTCCTGCACTACGGGCTCGGGCTTCCGATGCTGCAGGTCTACTACGTCGTGCTTCTCTCGGGCCTGTGGATCCACTACCTGTGGGATCACTGGGTGTTCCAGGAGTTCGACGCGCTGAACCCGCCCGCGGAGCCCTCCTAGGCCGGCCGAGCCCGGCCCCGAGAAGAGCATGGGCTTCCTCGACGAGCAGCAGCTCGCGGCCCTCGGCCTCGCCTCGTGCGGCCGCAACGTGCGCATCTCCGATCGCGCCAGTCTGCACGGAGCCCCCGGCATCTCGCTCGGCGACCACGTCCGGATCGACGACTTCTGCGTGCTCTCCTCGGGTGGCGGCGACATCTCGATCGGCCGCTACGTCCACATCTCGCCGCACTGCATCCTGCTCGGCGGCGGAAGCATCGTGATGGAGGACTTCTCGCAGCTCTCGTCCCGCGTGACGGTGATGTCGGGGGGCGACGACATCCACGGCGAGTATCCCCACGGTGCAGCGATCCCCGAGGAGTATCGGCAGGTGCACCGCGGGCGCGTCGTGCTCGAGCGCTACAGCGGAGCGGCGGCCGGCTGCACGGTGCTCCCCGACTCCGAGATCGGCGAGGGGACCATCGTCGGCGCCATGTCCCTGGTCCGCGGACGCTGCGAGCCCTACTCCATCTACGCGGGCATCCCGGCCCGACGGCTGAAGGAGCGCGGCCGCGGCTTCCTCGCGCGGATCGAGGCGCTGCTGGCGAGCGAGGCCGACTAGACGAGTCGCAGGAGCGCGTCGCAGACGCGCTCGACGTCCGCTTCGGAGAGGCGGTTGCTGGTGGGCAGGGACAGGATGCCCTCGCACAGCGCCTCGGTGGCCTCGAGCTCGTGTAGCCGCGGGCAATCCTTCCAGCGCGGCTGCTGATGCAGGGCCGGGGCGAAGTAGGTTCGCGTCTCGATGCCGCTCGACAGGAGCCGCTCGCGGAGGGGGCCCCGCATCACCCCTTCGGGCAGGCGGACCGAGACGCACTGATACGGCGACAGCTCTCCCAGGCGCTGGAACGCGAAGCCTTGGGGCTCGAGGCGGGCGCGGTAGGCGTCGGCCACGCGCCGCCGCGCGGCCAGGGCCTCTTCGTGCCGCTCGAGCGCTCGACACGCGATGGCCGCGTGGATCTCGGAGAGCTTCGCGTTCAGGCCGGGCCCCTCGCAGACCGGAGACTCGTCGAGGCCGAAGTTGCGCAGGCGCTCGAGCTCCCTCGCGAGCTCCGGATCCGGAGTGGTCACGAGGCCTCCCTCGCCCACCCCGAAGGTCTTCGTCGCGTGCATGGAGAAGACCTCGCAGACGCCGGCTCCCCCGAGGCGCCTTCCGTCGGCGTAGCGGCCGCCCAGCCCGGAGGCGGAGTCGACCGCGAGGGGGAGATCCAGGGAGGCCGCGAGCTCGCTCCAGGCCGAGACGTCGGAGGGCGCCCCGAAGGTGTTGCACGAGAGGATCATCGCGAGCCGCCCGGCAGAGGCCTCCACCCGGGTCCGATCGAGTCGGGGCTGCCACGTCTCGGGATCGATGTCGCAGAACATCGGCTCGAGTCCCGCCCACTCGACGGCGAGGGCGGTCGCCGGGAACGTGAACGAGGGCAGCAGGACGTAGGGCCGGGCGCCGCCCCGCCCCTCCCGCTCTCGCCGCGCGAGCGCGCGGATCGCCAGCATGAGGCCCAAGGTGCCGCTCGCGACCGGCACGCAATGCGCAACTTCGAGATAGGCGCAGACGCCCTCGGCCAGGCGGCGATCGAAGGGGCCGCCGTTCGAGAACACCCCCGAGGCGTAGATCTCGCGCAGATCCGCCTCGACGTCCTCGAGCGGGGGCAGCTCGGGCTCGAGGAACGGGATTCTGCCATCGGGGGTGGGCATGGGCGTCGGCCATTCTACGGCGTCGGCGCGGGCTCACCCAGCGGCCCCTGCCCTGGCGGGGGTGGTAGACTGTCGGTCCGCAACGGGAGCTCTGCCGTGGAAGTCGCCTCGCAGCCGCAGGATCGAATCCAGAACGGCGAGTCTGGATCCCTGCCCGCTCAGCCCGAGCCGCTCTTCTTCTACCTCAGCAACACCTGGTACAAGGGCAGCCAGCCGCCCTTCTACGACGTGGAAGGGCTGCCGGCCACCAAGCTGCTGCGCGAGAACTATCCGGCGATCCGCGAGGAGCTCGAGCGCTTCTACCGCGAGGAAGGGGCGGAGATCGGGCCGAACTTCACGCCCTACGCCTACTCCGAGAAGGGCTGGCGCACGGTCAACCTCTACTCCTACTTCCTGCGCGACCGGAAGAACTGCGAGCGGCTGCCGATCACGGACTCGGTGGTGCGCCAGATCCCCGGGATGTGCCTGGCCCAGGTCGCCGTGCTCGACCCGGGCGTCCGCATCAAGGCCCACCTCGGCGACACCAACGCCCTGATCCGGAGCCACCTGGGCATCGTGGTGCCGGGCGAGCTGCCGGACATCGGCATCCAGGTCGGCCGCGAGCGCCAGTGCTGGAAGGAAGGCGACGTCCTCGCCATCCAGATCGCCCGCCGCCACTACGCGTGGAACTACACGGACAAGCCCCGCCTCGTGCTGGTCGTCGACGTGGTGCGCCCCGAGTACTTCGACCGGCGCTACGAGATCGCGAGCAAGGCGCTGGCGGCCATCGGCATGAAGTTCTTCGCGACCCGCTGGCCGCTGCTCAAGCGCATGCCCTGGCCGCTCACCCTCGCGATCCACCGAGTGGGCGCCCTCGCCTTCCGCGCCCGGCTCTGGCTCCAGAACGCGCTCGGCCGCGGCTAGTCGGAGGGGTCCTCGGAGCCCGGCTCGCCGCCGGCATCCTCGCGGAACTGGTAGAAGGGCAGGCCCTGCCCGACCTGGTAGATGCGCTGGACGTACTCGCCCACCAGCGACATCAGCGCGCCGAGGGCGCCGACGGCCCCGGTGATCAGGCCCGGCACCCACACGCCCCCGAGCAGGAGCACCGCTGCGACGCCGGCCGTGACGAAGGAGAGCAGGCCCGTCACCAGGAAGGGACGCCGGGCGGTCAGCAGGTAGTAGTCGAGCACGATGCCGAGCAGGGTGAGGAAGGAGTGGCCTCCGGGGACGCCCTTGGGCTTGTGGTCGATCTCGACCTCGGCGACCGAGCGCGCGCGGCTCAAGAGGAGCGGCGTGATCAGCCGGCGCCGCTCGCCCTCGGACGCGAGGTCGTGGACGATCCACGACTCCATGGCGCGCATGCCGCAGCCGATGTCCCGCACCCGGGTGCCCGTCTGGTAGCGCACGTAGGCGTTCAGCAGCTTGGAGGGCAGCCGGCGGAAGAGATACGAGTCGCCGCGGTTGCGGCGCACGCCGCAGACGAGGTCGTGCCCCTGGTCGAGGAGCGCGAGCAGCTGCGGAATGTCCTCGGGAAAGTTCTCGAGGTCGGCGTCCAGACACACCGTCCGCTTGCCGCGGACCTTGTCGAAGGCGGCGCAGATGGCCGACTGGCTGCCGAAGTTGCGCGTGAGCGAGAAGGCGCGGATGCGCGGGTCGGCGTCCGCCCGCGCGCGCAGCAGCTCGTAGGAGCCGTCGCGCGAGCCGTCGTCCACGAAGACCAGCTCGAAGTCGAGGCCGAGCTTCTCGATCACCGACACCAGCCGGTCGATCAGCTCGTTCAAGGTGGGCGTGTTGTCGAAAACCGGCACCACCACCGACAGCTCGGGAATCGGGCTCACGGGAGCACCGCCTGCAGACCGGGTAGGAGTCATCACGGGAACACCGCCTGGAGCGCGAAGACGAAGTGCAGCCCGTCGGGCGGCGCTCCTTCCTTCACCCGGGTGACGCGCAGGCGGTCACAGACCAGCAGCACCTGCCACGGCAGGCGGTCCTTGAAGAGCGCCTTCCAGTCCGCCTCGGGGAGGCGCACCGCATACTCGGCACCGTCGTCGCCCGGCACGGGCTTCGAGCCGGGGTGCCGGAAGTCGACGCTGAAGCAGGCGGCGTCGTCGCCCTCGATCTCGAAGAGCACGCGCTGCCCCACGTAGCGCGAGGCGTCGGCGACGGCGGCCGTCCGTGCCGGAAGATCGCGACGGAAGAGCTCCTCGGTCGAAGGCTCCTCCGACTCACAGTGGCGCTCCCCGGTACCCAGGTGGAGATGGGTCGCATCGTGGGCCACTCGCGGCGCGGGGCGCCCCTCGATGCGCGCGCGCTCGACCCCGCCTTCGCGCGACCAGGCGTCTCCGGGCTCGAGCGGCAGCAGCCGGGTCTCGGGCGCCTCCTCGGCCAGCGCCTTCTCGAAGTGGCTCGGGCCGCGGCGGATCACCTTGCGCGTGCAGGCGGCGCCCAGGGGCTCGCACCACTGCATGTTCGAGGCACCGGCGATGGCGTGCGGCACGCCGAGGATGCGCGCGGCCCGCGCCGCACCAAGCGGGCCATGCTCCGGCGGCTTGAACGAGGACAGGCCGAGCAGGGCCGGCTGATCGAAGGAGTTGTGGCTGAAGGACCCGACGTCGATGGGCCCGAAGCGATCGCGGATCTCCTCGATCACCTCGGGAGGCTGGGGAGCGTCGGCGCCGTTCCAGAAGCGCCCCTCCGGACCCTCGATCAGGTAGGCGCACTCGTCCAGCACGCCCCGCGAGGGCGTCGGGACGATCCGCACGCCCGCGCCCAGCTCGAAGGGCTCGAAGTCGGCGCGCGCGTGGAGCGTGTCGAAGCCGAGCCTCCGCAGGTTCGAGTCGGCCTCCGTGAAGCGGATCGGCGGGTGCACCACCGGCAGGCCCGGGGCGGCGAGCGCAAGGAGGCTCGGCGCGTTGAAGTGATCGAGATGGCCGTGGGTGAGCGCGATGGCGTCGATCGGCGGCAGATCGTCCGGGCCGAAGGCGAAGGGAGGATCCCGCTCCACGTGGCCCTCGAACACGGGGTCCATCAGCCAGGGATCGGTGAGGATCCGCTTGCCCCCGGTCTCCACCAGCGCACAAGCCTGTCCCAGGAAGGTCACGCGCACGGCAGGGCCCCCCGGATGTCGAGGGGGAAGTGGAAGGTCGAGGTGGAGCGCAGGTAGCGGAAGCCCATGCGCGCGTAGACGTTGATGCTGCCGAGGGTGGCCGCCTGGGTCTCGTTCTCCATGAACTCGGCACCGAGCGGCCGCCGCGCGATCATCTGACGCTGGATGGCCGTGAAGAGCCCGCGGAATCGCGGCAGCGTCGCGCCGAGCCCGCGACCGAAGACCTCCCGGCCCGCGGCCGCGGAGACCTCGGGCAGACGATTCATCGAGATGAAGGCCACGACCTGCTCGCCCTCGCGGGCCACGAGCACCGCATCGGCCCAGCGCCCGTCGAAGGTCCGCTCCGTCCAGGCGCGATAGACCTCGAGCGCGCGCTTCTCGGGGAGGCCGTGGTCGAACACCAGGGGGCCGCGGTCGAAGGCGCTCTCGCAGAACGAGAGCAGCTCGGCCAGGTCCTCGCGCGGGATGCTCCGGACGCTCTCGGCGTCGTGGACCTCGATCCGCAGACCCTCGGGCGCCTCGGGCGGCGTGCCGCCCACGAGCTCGGCCATCCAGGAGACCTGGGTGTCCACGTGGATCCCGCCGAGCTCCTGCAGCACCCAGGGCGTGACGCGATCGCGCGTGCTGGCGCGGGCCGCCACGTGCTCGTAGCCCGCCTCACGGGCCGCAGCCAGGGCCTCGGGAATCAACGCCCGGAGTGCCGCGGCGCGGCGGTCGCCGTCGGCCACCGCAACCGGCTGCTCGATTCGCGCCATGGGTCGACCGAAGTGCTCCGACTCGAAGCCGCGGTGCACGAGCTGGATGCAGCCGGTCGGCTCGCGCGACTCGAGCGCCAGCCAGGTCCCCGCCCCGATCGTCCCCGGCCGCGACCGGAACCAGCCGCGATGGAGCGCCTGGGCGGCGCCATCGCGAGCCGCGACGGGCGCGAAGTTGGCGTAGGCCAGCTCGGGCTCGAGCGGGAGCAGGAGGTCGAGCGCCTCGTCGAGAGCATCGCCGGAGGCGGCGACCACAGCGGGGGGCATCGCGCCAGTATACTCTCGGGGCCCCTCCCAAGGGGCGGCCCGCGGGCGCCCGGCAGCCGCCCGGCAGGCCCCGTGGCCCCGACGGCCCCAGCCTTCGGTCCCCTCCTCTTCGACCCCCTCAGCAGGCGGCAACATCCATGCAAGCCCTGGCCGAGCTCCTGGACCTGGAGCGCTATCCGATCGACTCCCCCGAGACGCCGGCGACGCGCGCCCTGGTCGAACGCTGCCAGCGCGGCCTCCGGGAGACCGGCGCCGCCGAGCTCCCCGGCTTCCTGCGCCCGGAGGCCACTGCCGCGCTCGCGCGCGAGGCCCAGGACCTCGTGCCCAAGGCCCATCACCACGAGGGCAAGGCGACGCCCTACCTCGAGCTGCCCGAGCCGGGCTGGCCCGAGGACCACCCGCGCAACGCCTGGAACCCCTTCTCCCTGGCCGCCGTCCCCTACGACTGCATCCCGCAGGAGTCGGGCCTGCGCGCGCTCTACGCGTGGGAGCCCCTGCTCGACTTCGTCGCCGCCTGCCTGGGTGAGCCCACCCTCTACCGCTACGCCGACCCCCTGGGCGCCCTCAGCCTGAACGTGATGGAGGACGGCGACGAGGTGGAGTGGCACTTCGACCAGGCCGACTTCGTCGTGTCCCTGGCCCTGCAGAACGCCGAGAGCGGCGGCGACTTCCTGAGCGTCCCGCGCATCCGCAGCGCGGAGGACGAGAACTACCCGGCGGTGTCGCGCGTCCTCTCGGGAGAGCTCGAGCCGGGCCGCATCCCGATGAACCCGGGCACGCTGCTGCTCTTCAACGGCCGCACCTCGCTGCACTGCGTGTCACCCACCCGAGGCCCGAAGCCCCGGCTGGTGGCGCTGCTCGCCTACGACACGAAGCCCGGCACCTGCGCGAGCCCGCTGCTCCAGCAGTCCCGCTACGGGCGGGCCCAGCAGCCCGAAGGGGTAGCCGGCTAGTTCAGCTCTCCCAGGAGCAGGGACTCGATCGAGGCGGAGTCCAGGCGCGTCGTCCGGCGCAGGGCGCGGTCGAGGTCGCGGAGCCGCATCCAGGCGTCGAGGGTGCGGGCCAGCCCATCGGCCCCCACCCGCCGCTCGAGCAGGTCGACCAGGGCGCGGGACTCGAGGTAGGCCAGGGGCACGGTCTCCGGGTGGAGGTGCCCGAAGGTGGGCGCCTGCAGAGCGGCAACCGGGATCCAGCCCCCTGCTTGGTACGCCCGGCCGAGGGCGCCCCACTCGCGGGCGGAGAGCCGGCGCGAGCCGTGGGCGCGGTGCTCGTACCACTCGGCCAGGCCCTCGTTCCACCAGGCCGGCGCCGGCAACGAGGGGGCGGCCGCGTCGAGGGCGGCGTGGACCAGCTCGTGGTGCAGGGTGCGGGAGAGCTGCAGGGTGACCGCGGTGTCGCCCCGGATGCGAATGGCCCCGGCATAGAAGCCCGCGACGCCGAACTTGAAGAGCCCGGCGAACTGGGCGTCGAAGATCCCCGGGTCGTAGACGTAGACGGGGAGCTTGCGCTCCGGACGCAGGCCGAGCCAGCGATCCAGCGAGCCGTAGGCGGCCTCGAGCACCCGCAGGACCTCGCGCTCGAAACGCGCCGAGCCGTGGAAGCCCGCACTGCGGTCGATGTCCACGTCCTGGTACAGGACGAAGTGGGACGACTCGCGCTTCTCGAAGCGGCCGTCGGCGCCGCGGTCGAGCGCTCCGGCCGGCGCCGCGAGGATCGACAGCGAGATCAGGAGGAGCCCGAGGAGGCCCGAGCGTCGCGTGAGCGCTCCACGAAGCATCCGGCGGAGGGTCGCAACCGGGGGGCCCCGAGCAAACCCCGGGGGGCCTCAGCGGTGGCGCGAAGAATGGGTCCGGCGGGAGGCGTTTCCCCTTCGGGCAGGCGGGTCTCGCGCGGAATCGGCGCGAACCAACGAGGGACAGCCCGATTCGGGTGGCGCGCCGGTGACTTAGGCGCATCCGGACCCATTCTTCGCTCCACAACTCAGGGCGTGACCGGATCCGTCACGTCGGGTGCCTATGTTCGTGGATGAGCCGTCGCCCTTCCCCCGACGCAAGCGACCGTCGGCAGATCGATCCCGACTCGTGGCCATGCGATGCAGGTCCGAGGCGAGATCGGGAAGCCGGCCCCCTCCGGAAGCGAGCGTCGGGCGGCGGCTCCGACACACCCTTGCCTCGAGCCCGGCGGCCATCGGCCGCCGGGCCCTGGGCGACTACCGGAGGAAGCCATGAGCCAGGCCATCGACCCCACCCGTGAGGAGCGGTCCGACGCCCACCGCGCGGCCCCGGCGCCCGAGCGACCTGGCGCCACGACGACCCCGCTCGCCCTGGCCCGCTCCGCCGAGCCGGAAACGTCCGCGGACGCCCTCTGCCTGCGGCTCGAGGTGCGGGATCCGGAGCTGCTCGAGGCCCTCTCGGCCCGCGCCCCGGGCTCCGAGCGGGAGGAGTTCGCGCTCACGGCCCTGCGGATCGGCGTGCTGGCGCTGCGCCAGGCGGCCGGGCGGATCGATACCGAGGTCGTCCGGAGCGAGGGCGAGCGCCTGCTGACCGAGCTCGGGGGCCGGCTGGCCGAGCATCGCCGGGGCGTGGCCGACCATCTCTCCGAGACGCTGCGGAGCTACTTCGACCCGGAGAGCGGCCGCTTCCAGGAGCGCGTCGAGCGCCTCGTGCGCCGGGACGGCGAGCTCGAGGCCCTCATGCAGCGCCAGGTCGGCCACGAGGACTCCGTGCTCGCGCACACCCTGGCACGCCACGTCGGCGAGGGCAGCCCGCTCATGGACCTGCTGTCTCCCGAGGCCTCGGACGGTCTGGTCGGCATGCTGGAGAAGCGCGTCGAGGAGTCGCTCACCGGCGAGCGGGAGCGCATGTTGCGCGAGTTCTCCCTGGACAACAAGGAGGGCGCGCTCTCGCGCCTGCTCGGCGAGCTCGGCGAGCGCCACGGGGCCGTCGGCAAGGAGCTGGCCGGCCGCATCGACGAGGTGGTGGCCGAGTTCTCCCTCGACTCCGAGGACTCCGCCCTCTCGCGCCTCGTCTCCCGGGTGGAGGGCGCGCAGCAGCGCATCTCCAAGGAGTTCTCCCTCGATCACGAGGAGGCCGCCCTGTTTCGCATGCGCCGCGAGCTGATGAACGTGCTCGAGGAGCAGCGCAAGGGCGCCCAGGCGTTCCACACCGAGGTTCGCGAGGCCCTCGCCGCCATGCGCGCCAGTCGCGAGGAGGCCCGGCGTTCCACCCGCCACGGCGGCGAGTTCGAGGAGCAGGTGGTGCGCCTGATCCGCAGCGAGGCCCAGCGTGCGGGCGACGTGGCAAGCCACGTGGGCGCCACCACCGGCGCGATCCGCCACAACAAGAAGGGCGACGCCGTGATCGAGCTGGGCCCGGACACCGCAGCGCCCGGGGCGCGCATCGTGGTCGAGGCCAAGTGCGACCGCAGCTACGACCTGAAGAAGGCCCTGGCCGAGTGCGACGAGGCGCGCCGCAACCGCGAAGCCAGCATCGCCCTCTTCGTCTACTCCCGGGAGGCCGCACCCGAAGGTCTCGACCCGCTGGCCCGCTACGGGGACGACGTGGTCGTGGTGTGGGATGCGGACGATCCGGAGAGCGACGTGTTCCTGCGCGCCGGCCTCTCGGTGGCCCGCGCCCTGGCCACCCGCAGCGTGGCCCAGGAAGCCGAGTGCGAGGCGGACCTCGGCGCGATGGACGTCGCGATCAAGGAGATCGAGCGCCAGGCCGGCGGCTTCGAGGTGATCCGGAAGTCCGCGGCGAGCGCCCAGAGCGCGATCGGCAAGATCGACGAGAAGGCCCGCGTGATGCAGCGCGGGCTCGGGCGCCAGGTCGAGGAGCTCTGCCGCTGCGTCGAGGCGCTGCGCACGGTGTTGTAGCGCGGGCGGAGGGTCCGCCCGACCGCTCGGCTTCGGGTAGCATCCGGGCGTGCGAGCCCTGGTATTCGATGGGGAGCAGGCCCGGGTCGCGGAGCGGCCCGATCCCGCGGCCGATGGCGCCATGGCCGTGGTGCGCGTGCACGTGGCGGGCGTCTGCAACACCGACCTCGAGATCGCGCGCGGCTACATGGGCTTTCGCGGCGTGCTCGGGCACGAGTTCGTCGGGAGCGTGGAGCAGGGCCCGGACGCCTGGGTCGGCGAGCGCGTGGTGGGCGAGATCAACTTCGCGTGCGGCGAGTGCGACGCCTGCCGCCACGGGCTCGGACGACACTGCCCGACCCGCCAGGTGATGGGGATCCTCGAGGCCGACGGCGCCTTCGCAGAGCGGGTGGCGGTGCCCGTCGCCAACCTGCACCGCGTGGCCGATGCGATCGCGGACGAGGCCGCCGTCTTCGCCGAGCCCCTCGCGGCCGCGTTCGAGATCCTGGAGCAGGTCCACGTGAAGCCGGCCCTGCGCTGCACGGTGCTCGGCGACGGAAAGCTCGGGCTCCTGATCTCCCAGGTGCTGCGTGGCGCGGGGGCCCGGGTGCGCGCGGTCGGCCGACACCGCGAGCGGGCCGAGATGCTGCGGCGCCTGGACGTCGATGCGGTCGACGCCCGCGACTTCGATCCGGAGGCGGAGCGCGCGGACCTGGTCGTCGAGGCGACGGGCACGGCCCGCGGGCTCGAGCTCGCCATCGCCGCGACCCGGCCCCGGGGCACGCTCGTGCTCAAGAGCACCGTGGCCGACCCCATCGGCGTCGACCTCTCGCCGCTGGTGATCCACGAGATCCAGCTCGTCGGGAGCCGCTGCGGACCCTTCGCGCCCGCCCTGCGCGCGCTCGAGCGCAGGGAGATCGAGGTCGGCCCCATGCTCCACGACCGGCTGCCCCTCGCCCGGGCCGACGAGGCCTTGCGTCGGGCCGCGGAGCCGGGGGCGCTCAAGGTGCTGATCGACTGTCGCTGAGGCGCCGGGGCACCGAGGCTCCGGGATCAGGTGAAGACGCCCGTCCGCTCGCGAAGGCCCTTGGACAGCAGGTCGCGCATGGCGTCCTTCACTTCCTCGACGTAGCCGCCGATCACGCCGTCTTCGTCGTTGGCGTCGCCCTCGAAGTGCAGCGGCTCGCCGAAGTGGATGCGGTACTTCACCGGCAGCGCGAAGGAGGGTCCGGCGAGGCCCAGCCACGGCGTGCTGATCGTGACGGGGAACGAGGGCAGGCCGAGGCGCCCGCCCAGGTCCTCGAGATTGGCGAAGCCCGGCTGCTGCTCTTCGGAGCCCACGATGCCGACGGGCACGATGGGCACGCCGCTCTGGAGGGCGATGCGCATGAAGCCCAGGCCGAAGCGCTGGAGCTGATAGCGCTTGAAGAAGGGCTTGTTCGCGCCCTTCGCGCCCTCGGGAAACACCATTACGCACTCGCCGGCCTCGAGCATGGCGACGCAGTTCTCGGGCGTGCCAACCATGGTGCCTGCACGCGAGGCCGCGAGACCGAAGAAGGGCACGCGCCACAGGAAGTACTCGCCCATGCCCCGGACCACGCGGGGCGGCTCGCCCTCCAGCAGCATCGACGTCCCGAGCATCGCGCCGTCCCAGGCGAACTGGCCGGCGTGGTTGGCGATCAGCAGCACGCCGCCACTGGGGACCCGTTCGATCCCGAACGTCTCCACCCGGAAGTAGTGCTGGTGGAGCAGCGCATTGGGCAGGATCAGACGTCGCGCAGCGTCCGGATGCAGACCGTAGGGGTCGTAGCCGTAGCTGTTGAGCCGGAGCGGCGCCTTGCTCAGCCGATCCCGGACCCGCCGATCCAGCGCGTCGACGGCACCGGGCGCCATCGGGCCCGGAAGGAGCCTCTGGAGCCAGGAGGGCGGGTTCTGGGTGAGCTCGTCGGGCACGCCTTGCAGGATACCGCGCTAGCCTCGGCCGGCGAAGCAGCGCCCTGGAGGACCCGGTGACATCCCCGGTGAAATCCCCCGAGAAGTCCCCCGAGAACGACGAGGGGCCGATCCCGGGCCCGCTCCGGGCGAGCGGCCAGCCGATCCACACCCGCTCGCTCAACGTCGAGCTGCGGCGCAGCGGCGAGAGCGGGCTCCTGGCGCGGGGCAGCGTGATCGACCTGCGCAAGCGCGGCTTCATGCCCACCACCGGTGGCGTGCAGTCGGCCGGGATCATCCACCACATGACCCTCGAGCTCGAGATCGAGCCGGCCTCACGAGCGATCCGCCGCGTCGAGGTCGATCAGCCGACGGTGGCCTTCGAGCCCACCGACGAGAACGGCGGCGAGTGCTGCCGCGATCCGGCGCCCCGCCTGTTCGCCCTTCATGGCCAGGTTCTCGACGCCGGCTTTCCGGGCTTCCTGAGCCAGCACTTCGGCGGCGCACTCGGCTGCTCCCACCTGCTGACCCTGGCACAGCTCATGGGCTCGGTCCTTCCGCGCGCGCTCTCGGAAGAGGAGCGGATCGAGGATCGGGCGCGTCGCCGACCGGGCGAGCGCATCTTCCAGCGGCTGCTCGTGCTCGACGGCTTCGAGATCAGCGAGGGCGAGCTGTGCGTCCTGGTGCAGCTCTCGGACGCCCATAGCCGGCCGCTGCCGCCCGAGGGCAGCCCGATGCAGCGCATCTCCCACCAACGCGAGGCCCAGCTGCTGGCTCACGTGGCGACGCCCGCCATGCAGGTCACGCGCTGCCACGCCATCACCCGCGAGCGCGACCTCGCGGACTTCGCCACGGCCCGCTTCGAATCCCGCGACGATCGCGTCGCGTGGCTCGTGGGTCGCCCGCTCTTCGGCGGCATCGCAGGGGAGGCCCTGCGCCGCCTGCGAAGCAGCGAGCAGGACGACACCCTCCGCGACCTGGTGCTCAACCTCGCTCCCGGCACGATCCAGTGCCTGGCCGCCACCATCGACCGGACCCTCGAGCGGATGATGCGCGAGCGGGATCCGGCGGCGCCGACCCGGGACGGGGAGACGAGGCGTCGGCTGCAGAGCGAGGCCGTCGGGGGCCAGCCCGACTCCTGCTACATGTGGCGCCGCGGCGGGCCGCTGCTCAGCGTGCGCACCGGAGACGATTCGGCCGGGGACGCGGGCTGAAGCCGCGGCTCAGCCGACGCCGAGCTTGGCCAGACGACGATCCAGGCGAACCGAGCGCACCCGCGTGATCGTCGAGCCGCGTGGATCGACGAGCACCAGATGGTGGAAGGCGCACTCGCCTTCGGTCTCGAGCAGGAGTTCCTGGATGTGCAGGCCGTCCGCGCAGGCGCGCTCCATCACGCCGGCCAGGAGCCCCAGCGCATCCCAGGCGTGAGCCTCCAGGTGGAGGCGATGCTCCCCTTCGAAGGCGAGCTGGTAGTCGATCAGTCGCGGCTCGGTCGGCGTCCAGTCCCGCACCGGCGGTCGCGTGAGCACGGCCCCGTAGTCCGGCGCCGTGTTCAGTCCCGTGTTCGGTCCGGGATCGATCACGAGGTCCGCCTGCCAGCGCCCGCCCGGCGAGACCCGCCGCTCGGCGAATCGCTCTCCCCTCTTGATGTGGCCTTCGATCAGGCTCGCACCCGCCTGGGCCATCGAGCGTGTCAGCTCGAGCGGCCAATCGGGAGAGGACGTCCCGAGGACGCAGAGCTCATGGAGCCCTTCGTCCCCGGGACGAACCCGATGGGAGAACTCGACCGGCTCGCCCCGCGTGGGGTCCATCGCGCCAGCGGGCCCACGATCCCGGAGGCGCGGTTGGGGAAGGAACGCGGAGAGCGACATCGAAGGAGAACTCCCAGGGGAGGGTTCGCGTGCGGGTAGAGCAATCGCCGTGCCCACCCTCTCTTCGCGTCTCCGCCGCTCTCGTGCGCCCTCACGGGAGAAGGGGGACCAGGGGACGTCTCCCTGCCCAGGGAGTGCCCAGGGCGCCGCCCCGAATGCCCTTCGAATAGGCGTACGCGCCCCTGCGTCGAAGCCTGCGAAGACCCACGGAGGGTCCAGGAGAAACACCGATGCTTCGATCCCTGACCATGACCGCCCTGGTGGTCGGCCTGGCCGTGGCCGGCCTGGCCGCGCCGAGCTTCGCCGAGCGAGTGCGAGGCACGGTGCTCGAGCGCACCCGACACACGCTCGTCGTCCGCGCCGACGTCGGCCGGACCTTCGCCTTCGAGCGCGACCGCGACCTGCGCGTCCGCGGCGAGGTGGACCGCTGGCGGCACATCCGCCGCGGCGACAACGTGAAGGTCGACTACTACCGCCATCGCCGGCACGCGGTTGCCGAGCGCATCAAGGTCCTGCCCAACCGCCTCCACAAGCAGTACGCCTACGAGCGTCGCGTGAAGGGGGAGATCACGCGAATCGGCCCCTTCGGCATGGAGCTCTTGACGACGGCCGGGCGCACCCGGCACGTGCGGCTCACGCCGAAGACCCTGTACTTCAACACGAGCTGGCGGCGTCCGCTGCGTGACTGCGACCACGTCGAGGTGGTCCTCGACCCGAGGCGTGACCGCAAGCATCCGAAGGCCGTCCAGGTGCGACGCATCGATCGGCGGACCGAGCGCCTGGTCTTCCGCGACTCCGAGCGGGGCGAGCGCTATGCGGCTCGCAGCGACGACCGTCGTGACGAGCGCCGCAACGATCGGCGACGTCGGGGTGGCGAGCGCCGGCGGTAGATCGGGCAGGTCGGGCAGGTCGATCGGCCCGAGTGAGCCAAGAGGGCGTCCTCCTTCGGGAGGGCGCCCTGCTTTTTCGGGGCTCAGGCTCCGCTCCCGAGGTAGGCGCGCCAGCCGCCGAAGTGGCTCACGTCCCGGGCTCCGGCGAGCCCGTCGCCCTCGCACACGAAGCCGGCGACGCACTCGCCATCCGAGAGGGTCACGTGACCGATGGCCAGGGGGCGCGGCACCGCGTCCACGAAGCGGCCGAAGGCGTCCGCGGGGAGGGCCCAGATCTCGGCGTCGATGGACTGGCCGCCTTCGGCGACGCGCTCGAGGCCCGGCTTGGGCGGCTCGCTGTCCTTCAGGTGCCAGAGGCGATAGTCGGGGCTCGTGCGCACCGCGCGGACGAACTCGCCGCCGGGCCCGGTGAGCTGATGATTGAGCGGCATGTCCCGAAGGTGCGCGCCGACCACACACAGGGGGATGCGGGCGCGACGCGCCGCGGCCTCCGGGGGCGGAAGCGGCGGCAACACGCCGGCCAGCGCTTCCGCCCGTCGCAGCACCCGGGCGTCGGTGCCGTCGGGCGCCATCAGCGTGACGCCCGCCGGAACGACCTCGCCCATGCACACGGGCAGCGCGGCTCCGCACAGGCCGATCAGGTTCATGAAGTTGGTGAAGCGACCGAGCTCGGTGTTGACCGCGAGCGGTGCACGCAGCACCTCCTCGATCGAGGGCGCGCGCGGGATGGTGGGCAGGAGGATCGTGTCGCACCGGTCGAACACCTGGAGGGCGCGGGCGCGAAGCGGCTCGAGATCCCGGAAGCCGGCCTCGAGCGCGGTGGGGTCGATCTCGGCGGCGCCACGCAGGATGGCCGCCACGCTCGGCTCGATGGCCTCGGGGTGCGCCGCGGCGAAGGCCCCGACGGCCTGGTGGCGCTCGGCCACGAAGGGGCCGTCGTAGAGCAGCGCCGCCACCTCGGCGAAGACCCGCGCGTCGAAGGGCACCGGCTTCCCGCCGAGGGACTCGAGGCCGGAACGCGCCCGCTCGAAGGCGTCGCGCCCGCTCGGATCCAGGGGAGCGAGGAAGGCCTCGTCCGGGACGCCGAAGGAGAACGGCCCCTCCGCCCCGGGCTCCGCGAGGTCCGCTCCCGGCGCCACCACCTCGAGGACGCGCCGGGCATCGGCGGGGCCCCGCGCGAAGATCGAGACGCAGTCGAGGGAGCGACAGGCCGGCACCACCCCCTGCGTCGGGATCCGCCCGATGCTCGGCTTGAATCCGGTCAGCCCGTTGAGTGCTGCCGGCACCCGGCCCGAGCCCGCCGTGTCGGTTCCCAGCGCGAAGCCCACCAGATCGAGTGCCACGGCCACCGCCGAACCGCTGCTCGAGCCGCCGGAGATCACCGACGCGTCGTAGGCGTTGCGGCAGGGGCCGAGCGGCGAGCGGGTGCCCACGAGACCCGTCGCGAACTGGTCCATGTGGGTCTTGCCGACCAGGATCGCCCCGGCCTCGATCAGCCGCTCGACGGCCGGCGCAGAGCGCTCGGGCACCCGCGCGTAGGCGGGGCAGCCGGCGGTGGTGGGAAGGCCCGCAGCGTCGATGTTGTCCTTGACCGCGAAGGGAACACCGAAGAGCGGGTGGGTCTCGAGCACGTCCTCCCCGCGCTCGCGAAGGAGCGCGTCGAGCTCGGCCGCGCGCCGGTCGAGCTCTGCTCGCGAGAGCCGGGCGATCCATACCTCCGGCCGGCCGCTGGTCTCCGCCCGCCCGTGAGCGGCAGCGGCGACGTCGGAGAGACGCAGCTCCCCGCGCGCACAGCGACGCGCGAAGCCCGCGACGTCGCCGAAGTCCATCACCGCGCGGGATCCAGCGCGGGATCCGCCGGGTCGGGGTCCGGGAGCAGCGCGCCCAGCAGCCCGCCGGCGTCGACGACCTGGCCGACGCGCGCCAGGCCCTCGAGCAGGGTCCCGGCGCACGGCGCCTCGATCACGGTCTCGGTCTTCATGGCCGACACCACGAAGAGCGGCTGTCCGGCCTCGACCCGGTCCCCCGCCTCGACGCGAACCTCGAGGACCTGAGCGCTCATCGGCGCCGAGACGCGCACGGCATCTTCGGGCAGCTCCATGGCCGGCTCCGGAGCCACGTCGACGGCCGCACGCTCGGCGGCCTGCAGCTCGCCCGACGCCTCCCAGCGATCGCGTTCGGCGCGGAACGCCTCGCGCTGGACCTCCCGGAAGCGGGCGATGTCGTCGGCATTCGCCTCGAGGAAGCGGTGCACCTCGCCCATGTCGATCCGCGTCTCCTCGGTCTCGATCTCGAGGCGTCCGGTGCGCGCGGCCTCCCGCTGCTCGAGCAGCTCCTCGGCCCCGATCGGGTGGAAGCGGATCTGGTCGAAGCAGCGCAGGAGCCAGGGCTGGTCGCTGGCGGCTCCCCGCCAGCGGGCGAAGGTGTCCCACACGGGAAGGGTGCGGCCGACGAACTGATAGCCGCCCGGCCCTTCCATCCCGTAGATGCACAGATAGGCCCCGCCGATGCCGACGGCGTTCTCCGGAGTCCAGGTGCGGGCCGGGTTGTACTTGGTGGTCACCAGGCGATGGCGCGGATCGATGGGAGTGGCGACCGGCGCTCCCAGGTACACGTCTCCCAGCCCGAGCACCAGGTAGCGCGCGGCATGGACGATCTCGCGCACGGCGTCCTCGGACGGGAGGCCGTTCACGCGACGGATGAACTCGATGTTGCTCGGACACCAGGGCGCGTCGTCCCGCACCACCTCGGTGTACTTGTCGATGGCCTCCCGGGTGGCGGGGTCGTCCCAGGAGAGCGGCAGGTGCACGATGCGCGAGGCGAGCGTCACCGAGCGGCTCTCCGGCAGCGCCGTCTCGATGGCGGCGAGCTCGCGCACGAGATCGTCGCGGTCCACCCGCGCCGGGTCGTACTGCACCTGGAGCGAGCGGATGCCGGGAGTGAGGTCGCGGATCCCGAGCGCCGGATCGGCCCGTCGGCGCTCTTCGATGGCTTCGAGCAGGAGCTGCACCCGCACGCGCAGGTCGAGGTCGAGCACCATCGGCCCCATCTCGAAGAGGACCGCGTCGTCTCCGCTGGCGCGGATCAGGAGCTCGGGCTTGCCCTCCTCCCGCTCGAAGCGCTGGATCACCCCGTCTCCGGTGGGCCGGTGGCGCGGGAGCGGCGCGTTGGGCTCGCCGTCCGAGCCCCGTGACGCGAGGAAGCTCCGCTGCGCGTCCCGGCGCGCGTCCGCCTCGGCGAGCGAGACGGGGCGGAACCGCACGGTGTCGCCCGCGCGCAGCTGCCCGAGCTTCCAGCGGTCCGCCTCGATCACGACGGCGGGGCACACGAAGCCCCCGAGGCTCGGCCCGTCCGGGCCGAGGATCACCGGCATGTCGCCGGTGAAGTCGATGGAGCCCACGCAGTAGGCGTTGTCGTGGATGTTGGAGGGATGCAGCCCTGCCTCTCCGCCGTCCCTCCTTGCCCAGCCGGGCTTCGGCCCGATCAGGCGCACGCCGGTGCGGGCGGACTGGAAGTGCACCTCCCACTCGGCGTCGTAGAGTGCGGCGATGTCCTCGTCGGTGAAGAACTCGGGGCTTCCGTGCGGCCCCTCCAGCACCGCGAGCTCCCACTCGCATCCGTAGGTGGGAGCCAGGCGTCGCGACTCCTCGGCCGCGAGCGGTTCGTCTCGCGCGTCCTCGGTGCCGGCCAGGGGGAGACGATCGCGGGCCTGGAGCGGGCGGCCGTTGTGTCCTCCGAAGCCACCGAGGGTGAAGGTCGACCGCGAGCCCAGGATGAGCGGCACGTCGAGGCCGCCCCGGACGAGCAGATAGCTGCGGTTGCCCGGCCCCTCGATGGCGCCGAAGCGCAGCACCTGACCCGGCCCGATCGTCGTGGGCACGAAGGGCTCGACGGCTTGGTCGTCGCACGTGACGTCGATCGGTGCCCCGGTGACGACCACGACCGCGGACTCGGCGAAGCGCAGGGTCGGCCCGCGCATCGTGATCTCGAGGCCCGCGCAGGACGGGTCGTTGCCCAGGATGGCGTTGCCGAGTGCAAAGGCCAGGGAGTCCATCGGCCCGGACGGCGAGACGCCGACGGACCAGAGGCCGGTCCGGCCCGGGAGGTCCTGCACCGTCACGAGCGCGCCGCCATCCAGCACCTCGATGCCGGCCTCGGGCAGCTCGTCGGACTCGAGCGAGCGGGTGTGATGGGTCGCGCTTTGGAAGCGCTCGGTCGCGAGCTGCACGACGCCCAGGTGCCGGTTCGTCTCCACGCCCGCGATGCGCGTCTCGAGGAGGGCCTCGTGCAGCTTGGCGATGGCCTGCTCCCGCGTCTCGGCGTGGGCCACGAGCTTCGCCAGCAGCGGATCGTAGAAGGGCGTGATCTCGGTTCCGGCGGCGACCCACGAGTCGACGCGCAGGCTCTCGGGGAAGTGGACCTCGGTCAGCAGGCCGGGGCTCGGCAGGTGGTCCCGGCTCGGATCCTCGGCGTAGAGCCGGAACTCGATGGCGTGTCCCTTCGGCTCGGGACGGAAGCGCGCCATCGGGCTCGCGTCCCCCGCCGAGAGCCGCACCATCCACTCGACCAGGTCGACGCCCATCACCGCCTCGGTGGCGCCGTGCTCGACCTGCAGGCGGGTGTTGGCCTCGAGGAAGAAGAACTCCTCGCTGGCCGGCTCCAGCAGGAACTCGATGGTGCCCGCGGAGCGGTAGTCGACGGCCCGCGCGAGGCCGAGGGCGGCGGCCTCGAGGCGCGAGAGCGTCTCCTCCGAGAGCGCGGGCGCCGGAGCCTCCTCGATCACCTTCTGGCGACGCCGCTGGAGCGAGCAGTCGCGCGCGCCGAGGGCGACCACCTCGCCGCGTCCATCCCCGAAGATCTGGATCTCCACGTGGCGTGCGGTCTCGATGAAGCGCTCGACGAACACGCCGGCCCCGCCGAAGTGCCGCTCGGAGAGGCCCGCCACGCGGGCGAAGCCGGAGACGACCTCGTCCGCGTCCCGGCACACGCGCATGCCGATGCCGCCGCCGCCGGCGGTGGCCTTCAGCAGGACCGGGAAGCCGAGGGCCTCGGCAGCGGCCACCGCCTCCTCGGGGTCGCCGAGGAGGGGCGAGCCCTCGAGTAGCGGCACCGAGGCCTGCGCGGCGATGTCCCGGGCGCGATGCTTCTCGCCGAAGTCGCGGATCTGCTCGGGCGTCGGGCCCATGAACGCGACGCCCTGGGCCTCGCAGGCGGCGGCGAAGTCCGCGTTCTCCGAGAGCAGGCCGTAGCCCGGGTGGATCGCCCGGCTCCCGGTCGCGCGGGCGATCTCGAGGATCGCGTCCTGGCGCAGGTAGCTCTCGGAGACCGCGGCCGGGCCGAGGTGGAAGGCCTCGTCCGCGTCGCGTACGTGGGGGGCCGCGGCGTCGGCGTCGGAGTACACCGCCACGGAGGGAATGCGCAGCCGCGAGAGCGTCCGCTGGATGCGACAGGCGATCTCGCCGCGGTTGGCGATCAGCACCTTCTCGGGGAGGGGCGCGCCCTCTCCCGCCGAGGTCGGGCTCAAGGGCGGACGCTCCTCCACCGGCAGCGGAGAGGCGCGCACGATCGCGCGCTCATCGGTACACGACCATCCGGACCGGTGTGGGATCGAATGCGTTGCAGGGGTTGTTGATCTGCGGGCAGTTGGAGACGGCGACGAGAGTGTCCATCTCGGCGCGCAGGTCGATGTGCTTGCCGGGCGCCGAGAGCCCGTCGACGATGCCCAGGGAGCCGTCCGCCTCCACGGGCACGTTCATGAACCAGTTGATGTTGCTGGTCATGTCGCGCTTGCCGAGGCCCCGCTGCGCGTGGTCGAGGATGAAGTTCTCGACGCAGGCATGCTGGTGCTTGGTGTGGTGGCCGTAGCGCAGCGTGTTCGACTCGCAGCTGCAGGCCCCTCCCGAGGTGTCGTGACGCCCGACCGTGTCCTCGGTGATGGTCATCATCACGTTGCCCTCGGTGGAGAGCAGCTTCGTACCCGTCTCGAGGAAGATGTTGCGCTGGGCGACGATCGTCTCGCACGAGCTGTAGCGCTCGACCGGGTCGTGGGCGTTGTAGAGGATGCAGTCGACCGCCTGGTTGCCCATCAGGTCGATGATGCGCAGGGTGTTGCCGGCTTCCACGACGTGGGACCAGGGCGCGCGCGCCGCGACCTCTTCGTCGTGAAGGATCTTCCCGGGGATCTCAGCCACCATGGGGACCGCCCGAGGTGCCCACGTCGGTCCCCGCGTAGTAGGCCTCGACGTTCTCGAAGGCGCGCAGCCGCTCGGGGCTCGAGTTCCGCACGGGGTCGTCGAGCGGCGCCAGCTCCCCGGCCCACGCCGTCACCCGCACCGGCGTGGCCGTGTACTCGGGCCGCGGATCGAGCACGTGGGGCGCGTTCACGAGCACCACCAGCACCCGCATCTCCGCGCGCAGGGTGAGCGCCTGGCCCGGCGCGGGCGCCCGCTCCTCGAAGAGGAGGTTGCCCGCGTCGTCCACCCGCACCCCCTTGAAGAGATTCACGTTGGGGCAGAGATCGCGCTTGCCGAGCCCGTGCTTCGTGAGCGCCAGGGTGAAGCGATCGCGGGCGTTCGGGTGGGGCCCGTGGTTGCCGCCGTGGCCGTAGCGGGCCGCGTTGCTGCGCTCCGAGGAAGCTCCGCAGAAGGTGTCGTGATGCCCGCATCCGTCCTCGAGGATCGAGAGCAGCACGCGTCCCATGTCCGAGAGGAGCAGGCTTCCCTCGCCCAGGTAGGCCTGCCACTGCACCTTCACCGTGTCGGCGGTGTTGATCCGCTCCTGGGTGTCGTCGGCGTTGTAGGCGAGCAGCGAGACCGAGGCATCGCCCTCGAGATCGAGCAACCGGAGCCGGCTGCCGCGCTCGAGCACGGCCGAGGCGTAGTCGCCGGGCCCGAGCACCTGGTCCCAGACGACCTCGGACGCGTCGACCCCGGCGGGCAGGTCCTTCGCGTCCGTGGCCGGAATCGTGGGCTTCGCGAGGACGCGTGCGGCCTCGCTCTCGGCCTGGGCGCGGGCGTGCTCGCGAGCCGCGAGCGGCGTCGACGTATCGCTCACGCCTCTCCTCCGCGCTGCCGGGGGATCTGACCTTCGGCCCCGGGCTCGGCATCGTGCAAGGGCGGAAGCAGGGCCGCGGTGATCGCGAGCTGGACCTGCTGCACGCCGCGGCACGCACCCAGCTCGTCTCGCAAGCGCCGCAGCACGCCGCCAGGCCCCTGCACCAGACACACCTCGAGGCTGTAGTCGTCCTCCAGGAAGACGTGCTGCGAGCTGATCACCTCCTTCAGGAAGCGACGCTGGATCGCCGTGAGCCTCGTGCGCAGGTCGGAGCCCGTGTCGCGGTAGACGAGGGTGATGGTTCCCGCGACGATGCGGTCGTCCGGGCCGGACCGATGCGAGATCAGCTGGCTGCGGATCATCTCGCCGACCGCATGGGAGCGGCTCGGGATGCGCCGCTCGGCGATCATCTCCTCGAGATCCGCCGCCAGACCGGCCGGCAGCGACACGCTGAAGCGCACCACCGGCCCGTCGTGGCGGGGCATCCGTCCCGGCTTCGTCCTTCCGAGCGGCTGCACGGTTCGCCCCCGGACCCTCGGGTCCTCTACAGCTCGCCCGCCGCCGCCATGGCGTGGAAGCGATCCTCGAAGCGGAGCTTCACGTTGCCCGTGTCGCCCAGGGTCTTGCCGCCCGGAAACGCGATCCCCACGGCGTCGGCGCTCGAGGCGCCCGGCCCGAGCAGACCGTGCTCGAAGGAGAACTGGCGCACCAGATCCATCGTCTTGGGCAGCTGCTCGCTGCGCACGAACGCGAGCGCATCCTTCGGCTGGTAGAACATCTGGGTCGCGGCGAGCTGCTTCTCGTAGCCGGCCAGATCCGTGCCCGAAGCCTTGCCCATGGCCTCGCGAGCCGCCTTGCCCTTGTCGCCGGGGTCCGACATCAGCGCCATCGTCTCGTACCAGGCGCCGAGGAGCGCCTTTCCGAGCGCCTCGTTCTTGCCGAGGGTCGCGGTGTTCACCACGAGCATGTCGATGATCTCACCGGGGATCTTGCTCGAGTCGAACACGAGACTCGCCCCCGGCATGGCCGTCACCTCGGACAGCTGGGGGTTCCAGGTCACGACCGAGGTGACGTCGTCCGAGCTGAAGGCCGCCACGATGTCGGCGTCCGACGTGTTGACGACGGTGAGGTCCTTCTCGGCGAGGCCGACGGAATCGAGGCCCCGAGCCAGCAGGTAGTGCGAGACCGAGAGCTCGACGAGGTTGACCTTCTGGCCCTTGATGGCCGACAGATCGCTCGCGCCCTTGAGCACGACGCCGTCGTTGCCGTTCGAGAAGTCGCCGACGACCAGCGCCGTCGAGTCGATGCCGCCCGCGGCGGGGATCGTGAGGGCGTCCATGTTGGTCATCACGCAGCCGTCGAACTCGCCGGCGGTGTAGAGGTTGATCGACTCGATGTAGTCGTTGATCTGCACGAACTCGATGTCGATCCCGTACTTCTCGGCCCACTTGTCGACGATGCCGGTGTCCTCGGCGTGGCCCCAGGGCATCCAGCCGACGTAGATGGACCAGGCGATCCGGAAGGAAGGCTTGTCCTCGGCGTGTGCGGGAACGACGAGCAGCAGCACGGCGAGACCGGCTACGAGAAGCGATGCCGGACGGAAGGGACGACGGTGAGGCATGGGTTGGATCTCCCGATGTGGTTTCGGACCCCTTCGAGGGGCGCCCGCTCGACTGCAAGAGCAAGTGGCGTGCCGCCCACTCCCCTCTGCGATTGCGCAGGAAGCGGCGCGACCGCGCCGATCCCGACCCGAGATGGAGGCAGCGGCTGCCTCGATTCCAGGCACGAGTGCTACGAATCCTCCCACAAGTGTGATTCCAATGCGCGGGTTTCGGCTCCTGCGGGCCGAATCGGACGGAGAACGGCCGGCACCCGACCGGAGTCGCCCGAAGGCGCACGGCATGGCCCTTGCAGCCTCGTCTCGCGACGCTGGCCGTCGGCCGGGAGGTGCCGTGCCCCACGGAGTTCGCTGGATCAACCGCAAACCGCGCAGTGCGGCGCTGCTCGCGGCGATCCCCCTGGCCCTCCTGCTGGTCGCCTATCTGGCGGGCTCGTCGGTCCGACTCGCCGAGAATCCAAACGACAAGCTGATGCCGGCGCCGAGCACGATCGCCGAGACGTGGTCGCGCATGGCCTTCGAGCCCGACACGCGCACGGGCACACGGCTCTTCTGGGAGGACACGGCGGCCTCGCTGCGCCGGATGGGCCTCGGGCTCGGAATCGCGACGACGGTGGCGCTCGGCGCCGGATTGTTCGTCGGCATGCTGCCCTACGCGCGAGCGACCTTCTCGACCCTGGTCGCCGTGCTCTCGATGATCCCAGCCCTCTCCATCCTTCCGATCCTGTTCATCGTGTTCGGGGTGGGCGAGCTGGCGAAGGTCGTCCTGATCGTGATCGGCGTCCTGCCCTTCATGGTCCGCGACCTCACCCAGCGCGTGGTGGAGCTCCCGCTCGAGCAGTGGGTGAAGGCCCAGACCCTCGGTGCGTCGAGCTGGCAGCTCGCCGTGCGGGTGGTGCTGCCCCAGATCCTGCCGCGGCTGATCGACGCCCTGCGCCTCTCGCTCGGACCCGCCTGGCTCTTCCTGATCTCGGCCGAGGCGATCTCCGCCACGAGCGGACTCGGCTACCGGATCTTCCTCGTGCGCCGCTACCTCGCGATGGACGTGATCCTGCCCTACGTCCTGTGGATCACGCTCCTGGCCTTCGCCTTCGACCTCGCGCTCCGGCTGCTGCGACGCCGGCGCTATGGCTGGCTCGACGCCGAGGCCGCGGGGTAGCCGTGACGCAGATCTCGGTCCGCAACGTCTGGCAGGAGTACGGCGACAAGGTCGTGCTCGAGCGCGTGAGCTTCGAGCTCGCGCCGCACACCTTCTGCACCGTCGCCGGGCCCTCGGGCTGCGGCAAGAGCACCTTCCTGCGCCTGCTGCTGAGCCAGGAGACGCCGACCCGGGGCGAGATCCGGATCGACGGAGAGCCCATCGCGCCCGAGCCGATGCCCGATCGCGGCGTGGTGTTCCAGCGCTACTCGGTCTTCCCCCACCTGACGGTGCTGGGCAACGTGGTGCTGGGCCTCGAGTTCGAGGGCGCCCCGTTCACCGGACGCCTCTTCGGTGCCGCGCGGCGGCGAGCCGAGGAGGAGGCCTCGGAGGTGCTCGAGAAGGTCGGGCTGTTCGCCGAGCGGCACTCGCGGCCCCACGAGCTCTCGGGCGGCATGCGCCAGCGGCTCTCGATCGCCCAGACGCTCATCAAGCGGCCGCGGCTGCTGCTCCTCGACGAGCCCTTCGGCGCGCTCGACCCGGGCACGCGGGGCGCCATGCACGAGCTCGTGACGAAGCTCTTCGAGGAGGGCGGGATGAGCGTCTTCATGGTCACCCACGACCTGCAGGAGGCCTTCAAGCTCGGGACGCGCCTGCTCGTATTCGACAAGGTCCGCGTCGACGAGCAGGCGCCCGAACGCTACGGCGCCAACATCACCTACGACATCCCCCTCGACTCGCCCCTGCGGCGCCACGGCTACGTGGGGATCGAGGACACGCTGCAGAAGACGGCGTGACTCAGGTGAGTCGGCGCTGTCGTCGCGCCACCGCTGCGAGGTCGATCGGATCGGACGTCCACGGCGAGGGCAGTTGCGCGTCCGACGGCAGCGGTACGCGGGGGTCGAGCTTCGGCCCCATCCGCCCGATGCCGAAGACCAGCGGCCGCGCACTCGAGGCGAGGTACTCGGCGATCCCCGGAAGCCCGGCGACACGCTCGCGCAGGGCCGACAGCGCCTCGTGTCGAGCCAGCACGGCCGGGAAGAAGGCGTCGACCTCGTCGAGGTAGACGAAGGCGAGGCAGTGGACGTGGCTGAACGGCGCGGCCACGAAGGGGTCGTCGCCCCGGGTGACGAAGGCCTCGAGCTTTCCGAGGCGGACTTCGAGCGTCCGCTCCGCGTAGACCTCCAGGCGGTCGTAGTAGGCGTCCTCCCAGTTGAAGCGCCAGAGGTCCTCCTGGCTCTCGGCCAGGAACTCGTGAGTGACGTCGAGTGCCAACGCGGCCGCGGAATCGGACGCTCCGATCCCTCGGCGGCCGAGATGGCGCAGGATGGCGTGGCTCTCGGCGAGGGTGACGTCGCCGTCCTCGAAGATCGGGAGCCGACCGAAAGGAAGGGTCGGCTGCAGTGCCGCCCACTCGGCGGCATCGACGACCCGATCGTCGTCGAAGGGGACGCCTTGGCCGTGCAGGTAGAGGCGGATCGCCTCGGCCCGTCCACGCAGCTCGAAGTAGCGGAGCCTCGTCATCCCGGTCAGGCCCGGGGGAGCGGGCGCATGGCCCGGCGAGGCGCACGGCGAGGCAGGTGCCCTCCGCGCGCGGTGATCCAACGCTGGGCGCGACCGCGTTCGCCCTTCACCGGCTCGAGGAGCGCGAGCATCTCGGCGTCGGTCGACCGACGGGGCTTCATGCCCTGCACGCGCGTGACCACGACGGTCGCGAGGTGGTAGTCGCCCTCGACCACCGCGTCCGCGTGGCCCAGGACGTGCAGCATGATCGAGCGGGCGCTCCACACGCCCACGCCGGGCACGGCGCGCAGGCGCGCCTCGGCCTCGGCAGGCGACATCTGCGCCGCCTCCTCGAGACGCGGCGCGCGCTCGGCCACGCGACGCAGCGTCTGCGCCTGGCGCTCGAGCACGCCCAGTGGCGGGACGGCCGCGGGCGGGAGCGTCTGCAGCAGCTCGGGGCTGGGCGGGAGCCACAGGGCGGGCCACCCCTCTCCGAGCGGACCCGGTGCGCGCTCGCTGTGCTGGAGCACGAGGTTGCGCCAGGCGCGAGCGGCCTCGCGACCCTGGACGAGCTGCTGCAGGACGACGAGGGCGAGGCTCTCGACCACCCGGTGGGTGCGGGCCAGGCGCAGCCCGGAGGCGCGCCGCGCGAACCCGGCGAAGGGCTCGGGCAGGTCGGCGGGAGCCGGCGGGCGATCGGCGAGCCCGACCCAGTCGGGCAGGCACTCGAGCACCCAACCCGCGCCGGGGCCCCAGGCCCGGGCACGCAGGGCGACCTCCGCCTCGCCCACGCGCGGACGAGGCCGCTCGAGGAGCAGGGCGGCCGGGCCTTCCGGCGTGTGGGTTCCGCGCGCGAAGGTGGTCGGGTTCACGACCAGGGTGGGATCCCCGAAGCCCGTGCCCAGCGGGCCGAAGGTCGCCGGCAGGTCGAGGACGGCGGGGACGCGCAGCGAGCGCTCGAGCATCTCAGCGCGGAGCGGGCTTCTTCCGCAGGTCGAGACCGAGGAAGTCGAACACGGCCTCCTTGGTCGCTCGGGCGGGGACGGCCGTCATGTGATCCCGGCCGGTCACGAGGTGCAGCTCCGAGCCCGGGATGCACGCCGCGAGCTCCCTCGGGTCGCCGACCATGTCGTCGTCCCGCCCGACGATCACCAGCACCGGGGGGCGGATCTCGCCCAGGCGCTCGGGCGTGATCGAGCGGTCCATGCCGCGCATGCAGGCCGCGAGTGCCCGGAGGTCGCCGCCCTGTCGCTCGGCGAAGTCCCGGAAGCCGCGCGCCGCCGGATGGTCGATGCGGCTGGGGTCGTCGGCCAGCAGCGTGGTGGCGATGGCCTCGGCGCGACGCGCCTCGTCCTCGCTCTGCAGCATCCCGCCGCCCACTCCGGCCAGCACGCCCTGGCTGAAGCGCTCGCCGGCGTCCGCGAGCAGGGCGCTCGCGATGCGGCCACCCATCGAGTAGCCCATCAGCACGGCGCGACCGATCTCGAGCTCGTCGAGCAGGGCGACGACGTCGCCGGGCATGGCCCAGCCGGCGTAGGCCGAGGGATCGTGGGGCTTGGCGCTCTCCCCGTGGCCACGGCAGTCGAGGGCGACCACGCGTCGGCCGGACCGCTCGAAGGCATCGATCCAGCCGGGCAGGCGCCAGTTGGTGTGGAGACTCGAGGCGAAGCCGTGGACCAGCACCACGGGCTCGCCGGGGTGATCGTCCCCGACCGTCTCGTAGGCGATGTCGATCCCGTCCGGCGTGCGAAGGCGGCCCTTGGGCATCGCGCGAGGCTAGCAGCAGCCTCGACGGGCCTCGCGCCCCGCTGACACCGCCCCGCCGACATCGCCCTGCCGACATCGCCGGATGGCAGACACCGGTCGACCCGGGTCCAGAGCCCTGCGGAGGAGGGGTTCCGCAAGGCTCCCCAGGACCCGGGTCTGGGTGCGTCAGTCCGAGGCGAGCTCGCTCAGGGCCGATCCGCTGGCGCACTGCCGAAGCTGGGCCAGGGCTCGCGCCTCGAGCTGCCGGGCCCGCTCTCGCGAGAGGCCCAGCCGGTCGCCGATCTGCTGCAGGGTGTGCTCGCCTTCGCCGTCGAGGCCGAAGCGCCAGCGCAGGATCTGCCGCTCGCGCTCGGGCAGGCGCTCGACCGAGTCGCGCGCCACCCGAACCAGCCGGGACTGATCCAGCGCCGCCATCGGCGACGGGGCGTCGGTGTCCTCCACCAGATCCTCGAGACGTCGGGACTTGCCCGAGCCGCCGTCCCCGCCCCGGATCTCGGAGTCGAGGCTCATCGGCTCGGGCGCCAGGCCCGAGAGCTCCTCGGCCCGCTCCACCGGCACGTCCATGGCGACGGCGATCTCCTCGGGAGTCGGCGGCCGCTGCAGCTTCGACTCGAGCTGCGCCTTGGTCTGCTGGTACCAGCGCAGGGCGTCGTGCTGGTGGCTCGGGATGCGGATCGTCCGCGAGTGGTTCTGGATCGCTCGGATCAGGGCCTGGCGGATCCACCACACGGCGTACGTCGAGAACTTGTGTCCTCGCCGCCAGTCGAACTTCTCGACCGCCCGGACCAGGCCGATGTTGCCCTCCTGGATCAGGTCCTCGAAGGACAGGCCCAGGTTCCGGAAGTCCTTCGCCACGGACACGACCAGCTTCAGGTTGTGCCAGACGAAGCGGTTCTTGTGGTCGGACAGGCGCTCGTAGGCGTCGGCCACGGCGTCGAGGCGAGCGCGCAGCTCGTCCCGCTCGAGACCGAGGACCTCGGCCAGCGCAGCCGGTCGGCGGCGGTGGTTCTTCTCGAGCGTGCGCAGCTGACGGTGCACCCGTCGCATCAGCTCGAGGGAGAGGTCGCCCTCCATGAGCAGCTTGGCCACGCGGGTGTCGATGCGTGCGATGCCCTCGCGGTCGCCGGCGGCCTGCAGCTTGGCGCGCCGAGCCTGGGCCTTCTCGACCTTGGCGAGGCAGGCGTCGAGCTGGTCTCCCGCGGCGCCCGACTGGTCACCGAAGGCCTCGGAGAGCTTGCTCGTGGTGCGTCCAGCCTGCTGGGTCTCCCGCCACAGGGCCACGACCTCGCGGCCGTACCAGGGGATCCGGTACAGCGCCTCGCGCAGGCCGGAGGTCGCCGACTCGACCTCCTTCGCGAGCAGCAGCTGCTCCTCGCGGTTGAGGGTCGGGATGTGCGCAATGTCTGCGAAGTACGAGACCAGAGGGGTACCGGTCCGGCTCCCCTCGTGCCGGCTCGTCTCGTTGCTCTTTGTCTGCGCGATGCTGGCCACGTTCTCGATTGCCTTTCTCGGGGCTCTTGCTGGGGCAGGTGTGGGCGGAGGCTGCCGCCGAATTGGTGGAGTTCGTCACGTCGGGAGTGGGGTTGCGTGAGGGGGATCACGTCACCCTACCCTGCCGACGCGCGGCTTCTCCTGTCAATCCGACATCTACTGAAGTTGGATGCTTTCAACCCGCATCCGGTTCACCGGTCCCGACGCGAGTCCGAACGCGGGGGTCCCGGGTTCGTATCGGCCGGAGCAGGTCCGGATCGGCTGCGGGCCCCTCGGGGACCACCGCGTCCTGACCAGGCGGTCTGGCCGGCGGCTCCCTGGGACCCACCGTTGATACGCGGCAGGTTCCGGATCGGATCAGACGGCCGGGATCGGAGGGAGCGCGCGCGACCTAGCGGAGCAGCGGGGAGCCGGGTGCGTCGGACGCTCGGGGTGCGGCCAGTCGGAAGGTCGCGGTGTCGACGAGGGTGATCGGCGTACCGTCGGCGTTCGTCAGCCGGAACTCGGCCTGCACGACCTCCTGGATCAGGCCCTTGCCCTTGGCGAGCCACACCGTGCGCTCGTACTGGCCGCCCTGGAGCGACTGGCCGTCGACCCGGCCGCTGACGGAGCCCGTGAAGCGCACCTCGAGGACCTTCGCGTGCTCCTGCCCGCCGACGGTGAGCGGGCCGATGCCCGCCACCTCGGCCTCGAGGTCCATGCGCAGGTCCTGGCGGCGCAGCTCTCCGACGCTCCAGCGCCGGCCCTTCTCGAGCGGCCCCTTCAGGAAGTGTCGCGGCGGGTCGTAGACCTCGCGCTCGTCGGTCCCCCCCACCCGCTTCTGGGCGTGGAACAGCACCTCGTCGGCGGTGCTGGAGTAGACCTCGAGCAGCTGGCTCACCTCGGGCTGGCCGGGAGGCCCGAGACCGGCCTGGGTCTGGGACTCGACCCGCGTCACGCTGACCACGCCGCCGTGACGGGCGGCGACCCGGAGCTGCGCGGAGCCCCTGAAGTGCGATCGAGAGGTGCCGCCCACGGTCTCGACCCGGCGCTCCCGCTCGAGATCGAGGTCGATCTGGCGTCCCTCGTCGAGGGGGAACCAGGCGTAGGCCGGCTCCGCGGCGACGGCTCCCGGAGCGAGCAGCAGCGCGACGAGGGCCGCTGCGATCCATCGGCAGTTCATGGCTGGGACCCTAGCACCCGGGCGTCCGTCGGATCGGGCACGCGCCAGAGGCTGCCGGCCTCGTTGGCGATCGACAGCTCGAGGTGGGGCCTCGGATCCACGCGCAGGGGCCGATCGGCCGGCGGGTACACCCAGACGGCGCCGCTCTTCCGGACGGCCTCGACGACCCCCCGCGGATCCGTCGACTCGAACGCGCGCCGGGTCGTCGCGACGCGGGCGGCCGACTCGTCGGGCCCGAGGAAGCCGGCATGGGCGCGGTGGCTCGCGTAGACCGGCTTGCCCGCCAGCCACGCCACCCGGGAGAGCCGGCTGTCTCCCTGGAGCAGCGAGGGCTCGAGCACCCGATCGAGGGGGGCGGCGCGCACCTCGAGGGTGCGCAGCAGCTGCCGCTCGGCGGGCTCCACCCGGACGAACGGGGGAGCCGCGGCCCCCTGCGCGACGATGAAGAACAGGCCGGACGGCAGGGCCAGCCCGACGACCGCCGCCACGGGAAGCCAACGTCGGCGCGCGATCCAGCCTCCCAGGGGGAGCCCGATGAGGGGCCACAGCCCGAGCGAGCCGATCCAGACGAACTGGGCCGCGTTCACCGGGTGGGGCGGCGTCCCGATGACGCAGGCCGCCCCGAGCCCCAGGATGGCCGCCAGCCCGAGAACGAGATGGACGGGCTGGACGGGACCCGGCTCCCGGGCCCCACGCCAGAGCGCCGGGACCGCCACGAGCTTCACGCCGAGGAGCACCGCCACGTACGCGAGGGAGAGGGGCAGGGCCACCAGCAGCCGCTCGACCGACAGCGCCGCCTCGAAGTACTCCGCTCCGGCGAGGGTCGCCGGCCGCGTGGTCGCGAAGACGTATGCAGGAAGGCATCCGAGGCAGGGCTCGAAGCCGACCGAGGCGAGGCCGTCGAGCTGCGCCGCGAAGAGCAGCTTCTGGACGAGGAGCGGAAGGGAGACGAGTGCCGCGGCGGCGCCGGCCCAGACGAGCGAGGCCCGAGCCGGACCCCGGGCCAGCGGGATGGCCAGCAGCAGCCCGCCCAGCAGCGCGGGCCATAGGAAGAGCTTGATCTCGAACACGCAGGCCAGGAGGACGCCCGCGAGGAGCGCAGCCCCGCGGCTCGTCGAGGAGGGCCGCGCCAGGATCAGCAGGGCGGCGAACGCCGTCTGCAGCGCGGGCGCGATGGAGTTGAAGGGCAGGTGGAAGGCGGTTCCGAATCCCCAGACCTCGTGGAGCCCCACCTCGAAGCCCAGGGCGAGGGCGCCCAGCAGGAGGGCCTGGGAGAGACCGCCGCCGAGGAGGAGCAGCAGACCGGCGAGACCGGCGCCGGTCACGCCCGCGCCGAGGGCCCTCGAGACGGCGAAGACGGAGAGCGAGAGGCTCGCCATGTCGAGGTGCGGACGGATCCGGAACACCACGTCCATGCGCTCGGCCCCGGTGATCGCCTGGATCCCCACGATCTCGCCGAACCAGAGTGCGTGCCCCAGGTTGGGGATGCCGGCCACGAAGGGGCTCTCGACGGGCCAGCCGAGCTCGGTGATGCGCCAGGCCATGGCGAGATAGGTGAGCGGGTCGTTGGTCGTGTGCTGACCGTGGAAGACCAGCGCCCCGGCCGCGTCCTCCACGCCCGAGCGCCCAACGACCACCTGGACGACCCAGAAGCCCAGGCCGAGCAGGATCACCACCCAGGGCAGAACCGATCGCGGCCAGGGCAGAAGCAGGGTGCCTTGCCGGACCCGCTGCAGGACCCCCTGCAGGACTCCTCTTCGGACTCCCCATCCGAGAGCACCGATGAGGGCCACGGCGAAGGGCAGGAAGAGCGCTCCCAGGGCCGGAGTCCCGGCCGTCACGAGAGCAAAGGCTCCGAGCACTACGCGTCCGATGGCGAGGGCCACGACGGCGCTCTCGAGCCGGCTCAGGGAGTGGGGGATCGCGAGCAGGACGAGCCGACCGACGCCCCACAGCGCCAGACCGGCCCAGACGGTCTGAGCCACCCACATCCAGGTGGAGCCTCCATCGCACCAACGCTAGCCCGGGCCGCTGGCCGGGGCGTACGACCCGGGCGCGAGATGGCCGAACAGAAAGCGCCCGCAGCCCCTTCGGGCTGCGGGCGCCTTGGATGCTCCGTCCCCGCAGACTAGGCCTTGCGGCGGCGTCCCATCATCAGGAGGCCGGCCACGCCGGCGGCGAGAAGGCCGAGCGTCGCGGGCTCGGCGATCACGGTGCCGGTCTGGGTGGCCACGATCAGACCCGACAGGTTGCTGAGGGTCAGGTTCGTCAGCTGCACGTCGACGCTGTTCACGTTGAGCGCGCACGTCGAGGTTCCCGGGACCGTCGCGACGCAGCTGTTCACGGCGATGTTCGAGTTCGGCAGCGGCCCGATCGAGAGCGAGAGACCACCGGGGATCGGGATGTCCAGCTGGCTACCGGTCCCGAGCGCTCCGGGGCCCGTACGCGACAGCCCGACCGCCAGGGCACCCGGAACGGACGCCGGGCCGATGACGATGTCGTTCGTCCCGAACGAGATGCCGAACGGGCCGGTCGCGTTGAAGTCCACCTGCGCGCCGAGCAGGAGGTCGACGGAGGTATCGACCGAGGCCCAGGGCCCCGATCCGGGGAGCGCCTCGACCGGTGTCGTAGGCGCGCTGAAGCCGGAACCGGCCACGCCGAGCGTGATGTTGTCCACGCCGATCGTCAGGTCGAAGTTGACCGGGATGAAGCCGAAGAGATCCAGAGTGGCGCTGCCGTTCGCGGAGCCGGGGCTCGGCACGTTGATGTTGACGTCGCCCGCTCCGGCATCCAGGGAGCCACTCCAAGGCGTGCCCCAATCGACGCTGATGGTGCCGTCGGGGTTCGAGGAGAGCGAGCCTGCGGCGTTCGCGGAGCCGCTGACGCTTCCCAGGTTCGTGTTGACGGTAATCCCCAGGGACCCCGACACGTCACCGGCCAGGCTCGACGGCCCGCTCTGGATCGTGTGGGTGACCGGAACGGCCGCGGCCGGCAAGGCCAGCAAGACAATTGCAGCAATCGCAGCCAGGGCGCCGATCGCAGTTCCACGTACCAACATGCGCATCCTCTTCCTCCAGCCACACCGAGGTCGGTCCGGTCCGGACCCGGCCTCTGCGTAGAATCAGAGCCAGCTGGGATGCGTTGGTGCGCCAGGCGCCGCCAAGACATCCCCTTCCCAACCGCCAGGAGCTGCAAGCCAGGTGCCACTCGCTGGCTCCGTGACCAAACCGAGTCTTTCCGGGCACTTGCGCCTTTTGCCACAGTCCCGGAGAGGGCTCCATGAGAACGCCCCTTCCGCCCGGTGGGAAAGTTGTTTCCGCCCGTTCTCCGTCGGTACTCCGGGGGACGCTGTGGCAGAGTCCCTGCGATGAGCAGCCACGGGGACCAGCCGGGCCGAGGGGACGCGCGACGGGGCTGGCTCGCTCCCGTCGGCCTGCTCTTTCTGGCGTTCACGGCCGCCACCCTGCTGGCTCCCGCGGGCAACCCGCTCGAGCCTCCTGCCGGCCTCGCGGACCGGCTGTTCCCGGGCGTCTCCCCGGCCTTTGCCGCAGCCCGGCTCACCTGCCTCGCGCTGGGAATCGGTTGGCTCCTGGCCCTCGGAGGAGCCGGGGCGCGGCGCTGGTCCGATCCGGCCCCACGTTCGCCGGCCGCCCCTGCACCGCCTCCCTCCCCGGAAGGCGCCTCGCGGGCGCGGCTCGCCCTCGCGGCCGGCCTGGCCGTGGGCTCGGCCCTGGCCTGGGGCCTGCGGGCGGGGTTCGGGCCTCCGCTGCAGCTCGCATGGCTCACGAGCCTGCTGCTCCCGGCGCTCGCCCTGTCGCGGTGGAAGCGGCCCGGCATCTGCAGAGCCGAGCTCGGGGTGCTGGTCGTGACCCTCGCCTGGATGGGCATCGCCGTGGCCGCCAAGGGTGGCGACCTGCGCCCGGCCACCCTCGTCGATCTCTGGCAGAGCTTCGAGTGGATGCAGACGGCCGGTGCCACCGGCGCGAATCCGCTGCTCGAGTCGGGCCAGCCGGGGATCGGCAACGTCTACATGCTGCTGATCGGCCACCCATGGCTGTACGACGGGGGGCCCGACGACTTCCGGCGGCTCCAGTGGGTGCACGGGCTCTGGCTCTGCCTGTCCGGCATCGGAGTGGTCTGCCTGCTCCGCGAGACCCTCCCCGGACGGGCTCCGACCGTCGCCCTGGCGACGTTCCTGTTCTCGCCCTTCGTGCTCGCGCTGGCGCTCAGCCCGTCGCCCTTCGGGATCTTCATGGCGCTCGGCTCCGGCGCGCTCGCGCTGGTGGCCCGCTACCGGAACCGAGGCTCCCCGGCCGCCCTGGTGGGAGCGGCCAGCCTGCTCGGGCTCGGCATGATGTCGGCCTACCTGTGGCCGTGGGTGCTCGCGGCGGGCGCCGTCGGCGCGATCGCCTGGCTGCGCCGCACACCGAGATCCCTGGGAGTCGCCGCCGTCGCCCTGCTCGTGTTCGGAGCCGCGGCGCTCGCTTCGCTGCCGTCCCTTCGAACCGTGGACGAGATGCCGCAGCGCTACGGCGAGCGCGCGGGCCCTTGGACCACGCTCGAGGCGCTCCTGCTCGGGCAGCGACCCGCCGACTTCGAGGACCCCGAGAACGTCTGGACGGCCGACCCGGCAGACCGTGCGAGCCGCGCCACGGGCGTCGCCCTGGGTGCCGCGCTCTCGCCCTTCGCCGCGCCCCGCACGCCGATTCGCCTGTGGCTCGACGCGCTCTTCGACCCCGTCTCCACCTGGCTGGCCGCGCTCGGCCTGGGCGCCGCCCTCCTCGCCGTCCGCCGCTCGCGCGAAGCCCGGACCCTGGTCGCGCTGCTCGCCGTGGCCGTGCTGCCGGCCGCCCTGGCCTCGGCCTACGATCGCACCTCGCTGCTCCGGAACCTGCTCCTGCCGGTGCCCATCGCCCTGCTCGCCGTGTACGGACTCGAGCAGCTGACGACTCGGCTCGGCGTCACCGGAAGGGGTGCACGCCGCCTTCGCGCCGGCCTCGTGTTCGCGATCGCCGCGTGCGGGCTCTTCGTCTTCGACGTGTGGACGCCCCGGCGGCTGCCCGAGTCGGCCATCGCCATTGCGCTCGAGTCGCTCGAGGGCCAGCCGCCGAGCTCCGGACGGATCTGGCTCGACTTCGGGCGACCCGACCGGCTCGAGTTCCTCTACACCGAGACGATCCTCGCGCAGGTCGCGACGGGCCCGTTCGACGTCGTGTACTGGAAGGGGGCTCGCAGCCTCGACGCCGCATCGGCCGTCGTCGCTCCGGCGCTCGTCTTCTGGAGCGCCGGGCTCGAGTCCCAGCACGGGATCGCGAGCAGCGTCTGTACCCGGTGGCCGTCCGGCAACGTCTATCCCCTGATCGGGCGCAGCGGGCACTCGCGGGCCTTCGCGATCGAGCCGAGCGTGCCCGCCGGAGCCACACCCTGGCTGCCCGCCTTGCCCGCCGGACGCAGCGCGCGAATCTCCTGCGCCGACCTCCCGGCGCTGCTCGGCGCGGAGGCGGATGGGAGAACACCATGACGATCCGGCTCCTCGCCCTCGCCTTCCCGCTCTCGTGCCTGTTGGCGTGCCTGTTGGCGTGCGCGGCGCCTCCCGACGGTGGGTCCGCCGGCCCGGGAGCGGCGCCCGGCGCGAGCGTGCTCGGCGTTCGCGAGCGCGGACCCTATCTGGACGTGGTGGTGCAGGACGGCGACGAGACCCAGCGACGCTTCGTCCCCGTGAGCCCCGACTGCCGCTTCGTCCTGACCGCCGAGGCCCGCGTCGCCTTCCACTCGAGCGGACTCGCCGGGCGCTTCGAGCGCTCCGGCGTTCTGTGCACCGCCGTCGGGATCGGCGACCCGTTGATGAGTCGCTCGAATCGCGGACGCGGCGGCATGGGCGAGCTGATCCCCCGCGGCCAGGCGAACTTCCGCGAGCTCTACCGCGACGACGACGTGATCCTGCTGCGCGGCCGCTTCCCGCTCGTCGAACGCGTCGGCTTCACGGGCGGCGACGACTGCGTGGCCGTGGTGCGCAACGAGCCGGCCTGCCGCGACGCCGCCGAGGAGGGCGTCGCGTCCATCGAGTTCCGCGCGCGCGGCAAGAACACGCTCGCCCTCGTCGCCGGGCGCGAGCTCTGCCGCATCGACCTGCTGGCCTTGCCGCCCGCGCCGTAGCCGGACGCGCGCGTGTCCCCCGCCTAGCTTCCGGCCTCGCCTCCGAGGGCGTCCTTCAGCAGGTCGACCGCGCGGTTCTCGAGCTCGGCCTTGGCCGCCTCGGCGACCGCCTGCTGCACCAGAGCGGTGGCCACGGTCTCGGCGATGCGGCCGGGGCTCGTGCCCTCGGGGCCACCGACCTCGCGCAGATCGAGGTCGGGCAGCTCGAGCTCGCGCACGTCCCCGCCGAGGGCCCGCGTGTCCGCCACGATCACGCCACCGCGCATGCGCAGCTCGTCGATGCGGATCTTGCGGCCGGGGGCGGGCTCCTCTCCCTCCTCGAGGTGGTCGCTGGCCTTCGAGGCCGAGCCGGCCTGCCTGCGGATCTCGTCGAGGTTGGAGCGCCCCTGCTCGTCGACGACGAGGGTCACCCGGGGCGCCTCGACGTCGATCGCGTCGAGCACGATGGGCCCGTCGGCGGAGATCGAAGGGACGGCGATCTTGACGGCGATCGCGCCGAGCTTGAACGCGGTGGCCGCGTCCCAGCCGGGCGGGTTGGCGACGGAGAGGCCGCTCATGCGCGCCTGGCCGTCGGCGATCGAGATCTCGAGGTCCCCCACGTGGACCGGGGCGCCGAGGGTCTCGGTTCCCACGCGCTCGACGAAGCGGGCCACCGTCCCGTCGAGCCCCGACGCCAGGAAGTAGAACGCGGCGGCTACGATGACGAGAGCCAGCACGGCACCGATTGCGATCTTCTGCATCGAATCCTCCGGGCCCTCCGAGTCTGCAGCAGTCTGCAAGTCGGAAGGCACCCCGAGTACACTAGGAACCTCGTCGGGAAAGGAAAACGGTCGACCATGCAAGCCGTCGCAGGCGCCGCGCGACCGCGCACGGCACTGGTGCTCTCGGGGGGAGGCGCGCGCGGCGCCTACGAGGCGGGCGTCCTCGCCGGCCTGTTCGAGACGGTCCTTCCGCAGCTCCCCGAGGACTTCGTCTTCGACATCGTGAGCGGCACCAGCGTCGGGGCGATCCACGCCGCGTACGTGGCGGCCACCACCCACCTGCCTCCCAAGGAGCGGGCCGACGGGATCGTTTCCACCTGGCGCGAGATGCACCTCGGGAGCGTCCTCAAGCTCCAGGCCCGCGACCTCCTGGGCCTGCCCCTGCGCGCCCTGGGCCTCACGCGCCTGGCGCGCCGGACCGATGCGCCCGACCACAGCGGCGATGCCGTGGGCGGGCTCGTCGACCTGGCGCCGCTCGAGCGGTTGGTGAGCGAGCGAATCCCCTGGGACGCCCTCCCGGGAAACCTCGAGCGCGGCGAGCCCGGTGCCCTCTGCGTCTCCTGCACCGAGGTGCGCAGCGGGCGGGTCACCGTGTTCATGGACGGCGAGCTCTCGAATCCCGCCCCCTGGGCCTTCGACCCGGGCGCCCACGCCATCCAGGGCGGCATCACCGAAGCCCAGGTGCGCGCCTCGGCGGCGATCCCCTTCCTGTTTCCCGCCGTGCGCATCGCCCAGCGCTACTACGTCGACGGCGGCCTGCGCATGAACACCCCGCTCTCGCCGGCGCTTCGCCTGCGCGCCGACCGGGTGCTGGTGATCGCGCTGAAGCACGCGCCGGCCTCGAGCGCCGGGCTGCCGGCCTACCCGGAGTCGGTGATCACCCAGCCGACCTTCCTGCTCGGCAAGGTGCTGAACGCCCTGCTGCTCGATCAGCTCGAGTACGAGATGCGAAGGCTCGAGCTGGTGAACGCCTGGATCGAGCAGGGCGAGGAGGCGTTCGGCGAGGACTTCCTCCCGCGCATGAACCAGACGGTGCGCGAGCGACGCGGGGTCGGCTATCGCCCGGTGCGCTTCGCCACGATCCGCCCGAGCAAGGACGTCGGCGTCCTCGCCTCCGAGTGCTATGCGGCCGGCGGGCGTGATCGCATGGGCTTCCTCCCGGGGCTCCTGGCCGGCGCCACCCTGCGCGGCCTGCCCGAGGGCGAGGCGGATCTCCTCTCCTACCTCTTCTTCGACTCGTGCTTCACGACCCAGCTCGTCGAGATGGGGCGCGAGGACATCCGACGCCGGTCCGACGAGATCGTGCGGTTGCTGCGGGGGACCTGATGCTGCGCTGGATCGGAATCGGGCTGCTGACCTTCCTCGGCGGCGTGGCCGGGCTCTGCCTCGTCGCCTGGCTCGCGCTGCGCGCCCCGGCCCCCCTCGAGGTCCCGCCGCGAGGAACCCTGATTCCGGCGGCGACGGTGATCGAGCCCGGCGGTGCGCGCCTCCCGGGCCACACGGTCGTCGTCGAGGGAGCGCGCATCACCGAGATCCGGCCGGCCACACCCGAGGAGCGGGCGGAGGCCCCGGCTCCGCGCTTCGTGCTGCCGGGCCTGATCGACATGCACGCCCACTTCCCGCCACTGCGCTTCTTCGGGATCGGGGAGCACTACGCCCTGCTCTTCCTGCGCCACGGCGTCACCACCGTGCGCGACGCAGGCGACGTGATGGGCAGTGCCACGGCTCCGATCCAGCAGGCGTTCCGCGACGAGAGCTTCCCGGTCCCGCGGGTCTACTCCTGTGGCGTCTTCGTCGACGGGCCGGGAAGCCGCTGGCCCAACACCGAGATCGTCGAGACGAAGGAAGAGGCGCGCGCGGCCGTCGCGCGCATCGCCCGTGCCGGCCACGACTGCATCAAGGCCTACGACCTGCTCTCCCTGGACGCCCTGGCCGGGGTGAAGGAGGCCGCCCGGGAGCACGGTCTCCCGGTGATCGGCCACGTGCCCTACGCCACGCGCTTCGAAGAGGCGGGGTTCGACGACGTGCAGCACCTGACGGGCATACCCTGGGGCGAGGGCGTGCGCTTTCCGCACACCATCCCGCTCTGGAAGGACCTGCCGCCGGAGCGCGTGGATGCGGTGGTGCGAGCGGCGGTCGAGCAGGACATCGCCGTCACGCCGACCTTCGTGACCCGCGACCGCCTCGGCAGCTGGGTGGAGCCCGACCTGCTGCAGTGGGCGCCGGATGCGGCGCTCCTGCCCCGGGCCTTCCGCGACCTCGTGTGGATCAAGCCGCCGTGGGAGGAGGCCGTGTTCCGCGCGTTCCACGAGTCGTTCGAGCACGAGGCGGCTCTCGTACGGCGCCTGGTCGACGCGGGAGCGCGCGTCCACGTGGGCACCGACGCGCTCGCGGTGGTGGTGGTCCCGGGCACGAGCATGGGGCGCGAGATGCGGCTGTTCGAGCGCGCGGGCATCGGGGTCGAGGAGATCTGGCGGCTCGCCACCCGGGGCAACGGCGCCTCGCTCCCGCTCCCCGAGCTCGGACGCCTCTTGCCGGGCGCGCCCGCCGACCTCCTCGTCTTCTCGAGCGACCCGACCCGGAGCCTCGACGCCCTCGAGGATCTGGAGCTCGTCGTCGCCGACGGCCGTCCCTACCCCGTGCCCCGGATCGACGAGCAGCTCTCCCGCTACGAGGGGCACTTCCGCAGCGCGTTCTTCGATCGCGTGCTGGGGACGGTGGTGCAGCTCGTCGTGAACCAGCTCTTCGGCGGCAACACCGATCCGGCGGACTAGTCCTCTAGTCCTGTAGGTCGGCCCAGACCGGGGCGTGGTCGGAGGCGGTGAAGCCTTCCTGCTTCTTCCGGAACTCCCGGTCGATCGAAACCTCGCGCACGCGGCGATTCACGGACTCGCTCCCCAGCAGGAAGTCGATGCGCAGGCCCTGCTTGCGATGGAAGGCCCCGCCCCGGTAGTCCCACCAGGAGAAGGCCTGCGTGTCCGGGTGCGCGGCGCGGAAGAGATCCACGAAGCCCCAGTCGAGCAGCGCCTGGATGCGCGCTCGCTCGGCGTCGGTGTGGAAGATGTGCCCCTCGTGGCGCGCCTCGTCCCACGAGTCGATCGGCTGCGGGCACACGTTGAAGTCGCCGCACAGGACGGTGGGCCGCCCCGCGTCGTGGCGCTCGGCGAAGTGCTCGATCAGGGCGTCGTACCAGGCGAGCTTCTTCGGGTAGTCCTCGTGGTCGAGGGTCTTCCCGTTGGGGACGTAGACAGTGGTGAAGTCGAGGCCCCCGACCTCGGCCGTCACGAGCCGGGCGCCCATCTCCTCCTGGCCGGGCAGCCCCTGCTGGAGGAGCTTGGCCTCGAGGCCCTCGCGCACCAGGATGGCCACTCCGTTCCAGCTCTTCTGGCCGTGGACCACCGCCCGGTAGCCGAGCTCGGCGAAGGTCTCGTGCGGGAACTTGTCCGTCTCGAGCTTGAGCTCCTGGAGGCCCACGACGCAGGGCTTCCGCTCGGCCAGCCAGATGCGGACGAAGTCGAGCCGGGCCCGAAGGCCGTTCACGTTCCAGGTAGCGACGCGCACCGATCCCTCCCTTAAGCTCCGAAGGATAGGACGGGAGCCGGAGGAGACGAGATGTTCGGACGCAAGAAGCTCGAGATGCCGACGGAGGAGACGGCGCTACCGGGTCGGTCGGCCGAGATGCCGGTGGCCGAACGCCACGCCGTGCTCGGGAACCCCCTGAAGGCCGACTGGCCCGAGGGCCTCGAGACCGCGATCTTCGGGCTCGGCTGCTTCTGGGGCGCGGAGCGCAAGTTCTGGGAGCTGCGCGGCGTGCATACCACCGCGGTGGGCTACGCGGCCGGCATCACGCCGAACCCGAGCTACGAAGAGGTCTGCAGCGGCGGCACCGGGCACAACGAGGTCGTGCTCGTGGTCTTCGATCCGAAGGTCGTCTCCTACGGACGCCTCCTCCAGGTGTTCTTCGAGTCCCACGACCCGACCCAGGGCATGCGCCAGGGCAACGACGTGGGCACCCAGTACCGCTCGGGCATCTACACCACGAGCGCGAGCCAGCGCGAGGCCGCGCTGGCCGCTCGCGAGAGCTACGGCAAGACCCTCGCCGCGGCGGGCCACGGCGACGTCACCACGGAGGTGCTGGACGCGCCCCCCTTCTACTACGCCGAGGACTACCACCAGCAGTACCTGCACAAGAACCCGATGGGCTACTGCGGGCTCGGCGGCCTCGGCATCGCCTTCGAAGGGCCGGACGCCTAGCAAGCCCGTATGTCCGCAGCATGAGGCCGCTCCCGAGCCGGGTGAGCGGAGTCGGGTCAGGTCCGGCGACGACATCACCCGATTCTCGTCGGAGACGGACCTGACCCGACTCCGCCTCCTCCCAACCCCGCAGGCGATCTCCGCGGCCATGCAGCCGCGCCCGACTCAGCGCGGCTGCAGCGCCTCCAACACGCCGCGCAGATGCAGCCCCCCGGGCCCCGCCACGGTGAAGGGGCCGCGGTAGTCCATCGTGGTCCAGGGGATCCCGTGGCTTTCGAGCTGCTCGATCATGTGACGGTAGTAGGCGTTCCGGTCCTCGGTCCTCGCATGGGCGCTGGCTCCGAACTCGCCGCACCACACCGGAACGCCCCGCTCTCGCGCGAACGAGGCCGCCTTGGTGACGCTGCGTGCGGCCTCGCGCGCCACGCGCTTCGAGTACGACACCTCGGCGGAGAGATCGAGAGACGACGCCTCACCGAGCCAGGGGAGCCCTTGGAAGGTGAACCGCGCCGGCGCGTAGGCGTGAAACGAGTAGATCACGAAGGGGTCGTCGAAGCGCTCGAGCTGCCGCAGAGACCCCGCGTCCGTCGGCCAGGTCCCCTCGATCGCCACGATGCGGTCCTCGTCTTCGGCCCGCACGGCGGCGAGAAGCCGGCGGGCGAGCCCGTTCCAATCCGCCGGCCGGGGCGTTCGCGGCTCGTTCAACAGGTCGAACCAGAGCTCACCGCCCACCCCGGCATAGCGCTGGGCCATCGCTCGCCACAGCCGCTCCGCCGCGGCCTGCCGCGTCTCGTCCTCGAAGATCGGGTTCAGAGGCTCCATGAAGTCGTGACCCGGGAGCCGCCACGCGGTCACGACGATGCCGACCTCGTGGCGCTCGCCCCACTCGATCAGGGCGTCGAGCCGGGTGAAGCCCGATTCGACGATGGCGCCTCCATGATCTCCGTCGGCGAAGAATGGCTCCCAGTCGACGTGGACGCGAACGTGATCGAGGCCCGAGCCCGCGAGCGCCTTCAGTGCGGCCTCGTCGAAGAACTCGCGTCGACCCGCCTCGTCGTCGGTTCCCGCCTGGAAGCCGAACTCCGAGAAGGCACCGGGCGGGAGCGGGTGCGACAGCCAGAAGAGCAGGTTCACGCCCCTCGACAGCGAGGTCGCCGGGGCCTGGGGCACCCGAGCCGGCTCGGCGGGGCCACACCCGAGGCTGAGGAGCAGGCACAGCGCTGGCCCGATGCAACGTCGCCGGCTCGCCCCGCCCCGACCTTGCCCGAGCCACCGCGGTTCCACGCGCATCGTCGCCAACGTAGCAGCGACCCCGGATGCAAGGCCTAGCGAAGCGCGCGCAGCACCTCGCGGGCGGCGTTGCGGCCGACGGCGCCCATCACGCCGCCGCCGGGATGCGCGCCCGAGCCGCACAGCCAGAGCCCTTGCAGCGGCGTGCGATAGCGCGCCCAGCCCGGCACCGGGCGCAGGAACGCCAGCCGGTCGAGGCCCATGGCCCCGTGGAAGATGTTGCCTCCACGCAGGCCGAAGATGGACTCGAGATCCGGAGCCGCGAGTACCTCGCGCTCGACGACGGACTCGCTGAAGCCCGGCGCCACCTCGTCGACCATCGCGAAGGCGCGGTCGGCGAAGCCGTCCCGTGCGCCGTCCCACTGCGCCTCGCTCCAGAGCGGCGCGTGCTGCACGAAGAACGAGGCCACGAAGCGGCCCTCGGGCGCGAGGCTCGGGTCGAGCGCCGAAGGCAGGGTCAGCTCCACCATCGGACGCTCGGGAAGCGCGCCGCTGCATGCCGCGTGGAAGCTCGCATCCAGCGCGTCGAGATCGATCGCGCCGACGTGGATCGTGCCGTGGTGCTCGGGACCGACGCCGTCGGTGCTCATGCCGCGGAAGCGCGGCAGTCGGTCGAGCAGCGCGTTGATCTTCACGACGGGGCTCTTGAAGTCGATGGCCTCGACCGAGCGCACGAACGGGGCGGGCAGGCACTCGCGCGGCACGAGCCGCAGGAAGGTCTGGTGGGGGTCGGCGTTCGAGAGCACCACCCGTGCCTCGAGGACGGTCCCGTCCTCGAGGACGACGCCGCGGGCGCGCCCCGCGTGGACCGCGATCTCGCGGACCGGGCTCTCGGTGCGGATCTCGGCGCCCGCCGCGCGAGCGGCGCTGGCGAGCGCCTCGGAGAAGCGGCCCATGCCGCCCTCCACGTAGGCCCAGACGCCCCGGCGTCCTCCCGTCTCGCCCATCACGTGGTGGAAGAGCACGTAGCCCGTGCCCGGTGTCGACGGCGCGGCCCAGGCTCCGATCACGGCGTCCGTGGCCAGGGTCGCGCGCAGGGGCTCGCTCTCGAACCAGGTCTCGAGGGTCGTGCGCGCGGGAGCCAGGAAGAGCGACAGCGCCGCCGGCAGCTCCCGCCCCAGCCCGACCGCCCCGCGCAGGGCGCGCAGGATCCCCGGCAGGTCGCGCGCCCGGGGGCGCGAGGGATCCGGGGGCGGCGCGTCGAGCAGGGGCTCGAGAGTGCGCGCCACGCGGTCGAGGAGCGCCTCGTAGTCGGGCAGGCGCGTGGCGTCGCGCTCGGAGAAGCGCGCAATCGACGCGTGGTTCGCGGCCGCGTCGCTGCCGAGCAGCAGGCCTCCGCCACCCGCGACCGGCGTGAACGACGAGGGGTCCCGCGGCAGCAGGCGCAGCCCGTGGCGCGCGAGGTCGAGCTCCCGGAGCAGGGCCGGACGCAGCAGCCCGGCGACGTAGGCCGCGCGGGACACGTGCACTCCGGGCCAGCGCTCCTCGGTCACGCAGGCGCCGCCGAGCAGCGGGCGCCGCTCGAGGACGAGAGTGCGGCGGCCCGCGCGCGCCAGATAGGCGGCGGCCGCGAGGCCGTTGTGACCGCCGCCGACCACGATCGCGTCGAAGCGACCCGCGTCCCCCATGGCCGCGAAGTGTAGGCGCGACCGCAGGGGGCGCGACCTCACCGCGACGCCACGGCGATCGCACCGCAACCCGGAGCGGCGCCGGGCCACGCGGCGGCTACGTTTGCGCCCATGGATCCCGGCGCGCTCTCCACCCTGGATGCCGCCGTCCTCGCCATCCTCGGCCTCGCACTCCTGCGCGGGCTCTGGATCGGGCTGGTACGCGAGGCCTTCTCCATCGGTGCCGTCGCGGCCGCCTGCGTCGTCGTCCGCATCGGGCTCGTTCCGGCTTCGCTGTGGGTCGCCGAGGCGTCGCCGGTCGAGCTCGGCGACGGCGCGACGCGGGTCCTGGCGGCGGTCGGCCTCGCCACCCTCACCCTGCTCGTCGTGGGCTTCGCCGGGCGCCTGATCCGCCGCGGCCTGCGCGCCGTGGGCCTCGGCCCCATGGATCGCGTGCTCGGCGGGCTGCTGGGGACGGCCGAGGGCGCCCTGGTGGTGGGGCTGCTGCTCTTCGGCGCCTCGACGCTGCTCGGCCGCGACCACCCGAGCCTCGAGGAGTCGCGCGCCTTCGACGTCTACGAGCAGGCCGAGGTCCAGGTGCGCGGGAGGCCCGACGTGGCCTCGGGACCGCCCGGCGGATAGCCCCGCGCTCGGCTACTCGGGATCGATCTCTTCGGGGTCGACCCCTTCGGGATCGACCCAGCGCCCATGGTCGCGGATCAGGTCCACCAGCCGGTCGGGCGCGTCGCTCTCGGGCACGTTGCGCAGCACGCAGTCGTGACCCACGTAGAGGCTCACCAGGCCCTTGCCCGAGCCGACGTAGCCGAAGTCCGCGTCGGCCATCTCGCCCGGGCCGTTCACGATGCATCCCATGACGGCGATCTTCACGCCGGGCAGGTGCGCCGTCCGGTCCTTGATCCGCGCGGTGGTCTCCTCGAGGTCGAAGAGCGTGCGGCCGCAGGAGGGGCACGAGATGAACTCCGTCCAGCTGGTGCGGAGCCGCGCGCCCTGCAGGACGCGGTAGGCCAGGGACACGTCGCGTCCGAGGGAGCCGAAGCCGCCCACGCAGACGGCGTCGCCGATGCCGTCGCACAGCGGCGCCCCGAGCTCGGCCCCGGCGCGGACGATGGCCTCGTCGGGGTCGCAGAACGCATCGGCGCGGTGGCGAAGCACGATCGGGAGCTCGCCGGCTCCGCCGGCCGCGAGGCTCGCCACCAGCAGACGCGCGGCCTGCACGGGCTCGTCGGACCAGACCGAGACCGCCGCCGGTCGCCCGGCCTCGAGGGCCGCGGCGATGCGCGGCGGCAGCTCGGGGAGCGGCCCCTCGAAGCACCACTCCACGTCCGCTCCGATCGCGAGCGTCAGGAGATCGGTCTTCGCATCGACGCGCACGACGCGCCGCTCGGCGAGCCCCGCCGCCTCCTCGGCGATCGCGGCCGGCAGGCGAACGGAGAGCGGAATCGAGACCCCTTCCTTCTGGAAGCCGTCGCGCAGGGCCCGCACCCGGGCGAGCTCGTCGGATCGCTCGACGTCGACGCAGAGACCCTCGCAGGCCAGATCTCCCAGGCCGCCGAGCTCCGTCAGCGCCGCGGCGACGGCGCGCTCGGGATCCAGCGGGACCGGGCCGAGGTCGGCCTCGACGCGAACCGGCTCGTCACCGCCGAGGCCGGCGCTCACGCGCGTCGGCCGGCGCCGATGCGCGGTGGGATCGTCGGTGAAGGGCGCGCCCGGATCGGGGGGGAGCGGGGAGGGGCCGCGGGCGTCGTAGCGCCCGGCCAGGGCGCGGGCGACGGGAATCTCCTTCACCGGATCCTCGGTGAGGGAGACGCGGATCGTCTCGCCGATGCCGTCCTCGAGCAGGCTCCCGATGCCGATCGCGCTCTTGATGCGGCCGTCCTCGCCGTCGCCGGCCTCGGTGACGCCCACGTGGAAGGGGTAGCTCGGCCCCGGGCTCCGCTCGGCCAGGCGGGCCGCCAGCAGCCGATAGGCGTGGATCGCCACCTGGGGGTTGCTCGCCTTCATGCTGAAGACGACGTCGCGGTAGTCCTCCGCCTCGCACACGTCGAGGAACTCGAGCGCGCTCTCCACCATGCCGAGCGGCGTGTCGCCGTAGCGGTTCAGGATCCGGTCGGAGAGCGAGCCGTGGTTGGTGCCGATGCGCATGGCGCGCCCCAGCTCCTTCATGCGCCGCACCAGGGGCCGGAAGCGCTCGGCCACGCGCTCGATCTCCTCGGCGTATTGGGCGTCGCTGTACTCGCGCACCTCGAAGCGCTTCTTGTCCGCGTAGTTGCCCGGATTGACCCGCACCTTCTCCACGTGCTCGGCGGCGATGAGCGCCGCCCCGGGTGTGAAGTGGATGTCGGCCACCAGCGGGACGTCGACGCCGCGCTCGCGCAGGCCCCGGGCGATCGCCTCGAGATTCTCGGCCTCGCGCTTGCCCGGCGCCGTGATGCGCACGATCTCGCAGCCCGCGTCGGCCAGGGCGATGGCCTGGGCGATGGTGCCCTCGGTGTCGAGGGTGTCGGTCGTGGTCATCGACTGCAGGCGGATCGGGTTGTCGCCGCCGATCCCGACGCCTCCGACCCGGACCTCGCGCGTCACCCGTCGCGCGAACGCGAAGGGATGATCCGTGTAGGCGAGGCTCACTCCGCGGCCTCGACCAGGGCGTAGAGCTTCTCGAAGGCCTCGGGCAGCCGCTCGGGATCGCTGGCGCCGGCCTGGGCGAAGTCGGGCCGGCCGCCTCCCTTGCCGCCGACGATCGCCGCCACGTCGCGGATCAGATCGCCGGCCTTGAAGCGGCCCTTGAGATCGGGCGTGACGCCGAGGGCAAGGGCGAGCTTCCCGTCCGCCTGGGAGGCGAGCAATACGAGGCCGCTCCCGATCTGGCCGCGCAGGTCGTCGACCATCACGCGCAGGTCCTTCGAGGGGAGCCCGTCCTGGCGAACGGCGAGCACCTTCGTCCCGCCGACGTCGCGCACGCTGCTCGCGAGGTCGGTGGCGCCGGTCCCCTTGCCGCGACGCAGCTCGGAGATCTGCTTCTCCGCGGCACGCCGCTCCTCGAGGAGCTTCTCCACGCGCTCGGGGATCGCATCGGTCGGCGCCTTCAGGAGCTCGCCCAGCTGCTTGAGCTGCTTCTGCTGGGTGCGCAGCCAGTCGAGCGCGCCCATGCCCGTGAGCGCCTCGATGCGCCGCACGCCCGAGGCGATGCCGGACTCCGAGACGATCTTGAGCAGGCCGATGTCGCCGGTCGCGCCGGCGTGGGTGCCGCCGCAGAGCTCCGTCGAGACGTCGCCGAAGGAGACCACGCGCACCTGGTCGCCGTACTTCTCCTCGAAGATGGCGAGGGCACCGGCCTCGATCGCCTCCTTGTAGGGGAGCTCGCGCACCCGCGCGTCGGCGTTGGCCTCGATCCACTCGTTCACGAGATCCTCGATGGAATCGATCTCGTCCTCGCTGAGCGGCTGGTCGTGGGTGAAGTCGAAGCGCAGGCGCTGCGGCCCCACCAGCGAGCCCTTCTGCATGGCCTGATCGCCCAGCACCCGGCGCAGGGCCGCATGGAGCAGGTGGGTTCCCGAGTGGTTGCGCACGGTCGCGGCGCGCGCCTCGGCATCGACCCGCAGGTCCGCGGCCTCTCCGACGCGAACCTCTCCGGACACCACCTTGCCGCGGTGCACGATCAGGTCGCCCGAGGGCTTCTGGGTGTCCTCGATCTCGACGCGTCCGCCGGGCGTCTCGATCACGCCGCGGTCGCCCACCTGTCCGCCGCTCTCGGCGTAGAAGGGCGTCTCCGAGGTCACGATCTCGACCTCGGCCCCGGCCGCGGCCCGCTCCACCGGCGCGGACTGCTCGAGCAGCGCCACCACGTCGGAGCCGCCCTCGAGCGCTCCGTAGCCGGTGAAGCTCGTGGTGAGGTCTCCGGCCATGCGGCCGTAGATCTGCGCCACGCCCTCGTCGCCGCTGCCCTTCCAGGCGTCGCGCGAGCGCGCCCGCTGGGCCGCCATCTCGCGGTCGAAGCCCGCCTCGTCGGCGCGCAGACCGTGGCCACGCAGGATGTCCTGGGTGAGGTCCAGGGGGAAGCCGAAGGTGTCGTAGAGCTTGAACACCGTCTCGCCCGCGACCTCCTCGCCGCCCCTCTCCCGCAGACCGGTGATCTCGTCCTCGAGCAGGGCGAGTCCCTTCGAGAGGGTCTGCCCGAAGCGCTCCTCCTCGCGGCGGGTGCGGTCGCAGATGTAGGCGCGTCGATCATTGAGCTCGGGGAAGACGCTTCCCATCTCGTCGATCACCACCTCGGCCACGCGATACAGGAAGGGCTCGTCCACACCGAGCAACACGCCGTGGCGCGCCGCCCGGCGCAGGATGCGGCGAAGCACGTAGCCGCGACCCTCGTTGCTCGGGAGCACCCCGTCGCCGATCAGGAAGGCGACCGAGCGGGCGTGGTCGGCCACCACCTGGAGCGACACGTCCTTCTCGGGATCGTCGCCGAGGGTCACGCCCGAGAGCTCCTGGGCCCGCGCCAGGATCCCGGTGAAGAGGTCCGTGCGGTAGGTGGTGTCCACCCCCTGGAGCACGCACGACAGGCGCTCGAGGCCCATTCCCGTGTCCACCGAGGGCTTGGGCAGCGGGTTCATGGTGCCCTGTGCGTCCTTGTTGAACTGCATGAACACGAGGTTCCAGATCTCGAGGTAGCGGTCCCCATCGGTCTCCGGGTTACCCTCCGCCGGGCCGCCGGGCTCCGGGCCCAGGTCGTAGAGGATCTCGGAGCACGGCCCACACGGACCCGTCTCCCCCATCGCCCAGAAGTTGTCCTCGTCGCCGAGCCTCAGCAGGCGGTCGGGCGGCACACCGATCTGATTGAGCCAGATGTCCGCGGCCTCGTCGTCCGAGTGGTGCACCGTCGCGTACATGCGCTCGGCATCGAGGCCCAGCACGCCGGTCAG
>JAAUYD010191508.1_pt1 | contig 69847 bp, 60 predicted proteins | sample 7278101 | NCBI WGS metagenome assembly JAAUYD01 (sample SAMN14350128, study PRJNA611818) | marine sediment metagenome | isolation source: surface marine sediment (0.6m) | place: French Polynesia: Moorea | collected 2018-08
CGACGCACAATCGCAACAACAGGCTCAGAACTTAGCAGCGCACCAATTGTGAACTTGTTGCACGCTTGTTGGCGTTCGTAGAAGTCCTCGATCAAGTCTTTCTCGACGCCGCGCCTGCAAAGCATAAAAAGCAAATCGAGATCTTGATCCCGACGCGTGGAAATATCCAAGAAGTTGAAAGTCGCGATACGCTCATTCGACACCTGGCCCGACACGATGACCCTGTGGACTTCCCATTCGACACCATTCGTCAACACAACCCATTTGACACCTTCTTTTGCGGCGTAGTCGACAGCCTGCCGAAGGTGGTTTTCGCGGAGATCGAGACCTACCGCCTTAACTTCAATTAGGTACTCGATCTTGCCGTCAATCTTCACGGCCAAATCAACGTACGTGCCTTTGATCGCGAACTCTCGCGTGACTTCGTTGTACTTATCCATACCGAACACGTCGTTCAGCATATCGGTGACAATCACGACAGTATCAGCTTCGTTCACGTCACGATCGCGAGCGGACTGCAGCACTTTCTGGAACTTCGGGACTTCGTTCTTCAGGCGGGAGACAACCTTGGCGGGAATATTAGCCACGACTCCATTCTCCTTAGCTAGGTGATTTCCAGTTCCCGAGTATGTTCCATTTTGCTCGTTCTTCACAAACTGCGGAGAACTTGGAAAACAGGATCTGGAAAACAGCGTCAGACTGAGTTTCTTCCGGGACAAAGGAAGCTTGCGAACCCCTCGCGTGTTTGCCTGAACGTCTGCCCCTACTCGATCGAGTCCCGGATCTCCATGATCAGTGCGGTCGCATCTTCGAGTTGTCGAACCCGTTTCCACAGCCGTTCCGGATGGTTCGCATAGAGCGACAGCAGGTCCGACGCCGGCAGCCAGATCAGTTCGCGGCGCTTCTTGTAACGCGCGTTGTTGTCTGCCTCCCAGAGCCGGTTGAGTGGTTCGACGTCACGGTAAGGAATCTCGATGAAGTAGGTCTTCCAGTCTTTCGGTTTCGCGGGATTCGGCGAGAAACGACGGCGCCACCAACCCGGGTGTAGCGAAAGCGTGTCGGCAAAACACTGCTCCACGACCGCCAACTGTGCCTGCACGGACTCGGGCGTACGTCGGGCGGTGACAGGGTCTTCGGCGAAGTACAGCGTCTCGGTCTCCTCGACGAACTCGCGCGCGGCGGTACGCGTCGCTGGCTCGCCCGGCTCGCTGCCACCACCGAAATCGTTGAGCAAGCCAGTCTTGCGTCCTGCAAACACCCGTTGCATCAGGAACGCGACGCGGCCCTCGGCACGCGCGAACGGCAGCACCCCGGCCCCCATCAGGCCGCCTGCCCGCTACGCTTCACGGCACACACATCGTCGGTCATCGGCCAACTCCATTGTTTTCGCTCGGCATGAAAAGCCCGCGCATTGCGACAGCCCGACGGAGAAAGCCGGGGTCGTCCAGTCTACGGCAGGAAAACGGGGTCAGACTGAGATTTCTTCCGCGAGAAAGCCGTCAATGCCCATCAGTTCTGGGAAGGGTGCCGACCGCTTTCCTCAATCACGCCGCTACGATCTGGCCGGTGGTCACCGGGCGCACGCACGAAGGGCAGCACCAGCATGCCACGCAGCGTGTCGACCTGCCCGGGATCGCGCAGGCCCGCGATGCCGAGCGTCATCGCCGCGTGGCCATCGGGCGGCTGCGCCACGTAGGTGCCGAACAGCCGGTCCCACCACGGCAGGTTGAAGCCGAAATTGGAGTTGCTCAGCCGCGTGTGCACCGAGTGGTGGACTCGATGCATGTCGGGCGTCACTACCAGCCAGCGCAACCGGCGGTCGAGCCTTTCCGGGATGTGGACGTTGCCGTGGTTGAACATCGCGGTCGCGTTCAACAGCACCTCGAAGACCAGCACGGCGACGACAGGCGGCCCGAGCAGTGTGATCACGGCGAGCTTGATCAGCAACGACAGCACCATCTCGATCGGATGGAAGCGCGCACCGGTCGTGACGTCGACATCGAGGTCGGCGTGGTGCACCCGGTGCAACCGCCACAGCAGCGGGATCGCGTGGAACATCACGTGCTGCAGGTAGATCGCGAGGTCGAGCACGACGACGGCGATCGCGACCGCGAGCGGCAGCGGCAGCTCGATGCCGTTGAGCAGGCCCCAGCCGTTGCGCTCGGCGGCCAGCGCGCTCGCCAGTGCCGCGGCAGGGAACAGCACGCGCAGGATCAGCGCATTGAGCAGCACCAGGCCGAGGTTGTTGATCCAGCGGTGGGCCTTGGCGACGGCCAGCCGGCGGCGCGGTGCGCGCAGCTCCCATAGCGCGATCAGCGCGAACACCGCGATGAAGAGGCCCAGCCGGACCGGCATCTCGTTGCGTACAACCCAGTCGGACAGCTCCATGACCGCCTCCGCGACCGGCAGGCTATAATCGCCTGAACGGCATTTATTCAATAAATATCTTGAATTATTGAAGATGAGCAACGACACGCTGTCAACCGGCGCCTTCAAACACGACCTGTTCGCCCAGTTCGCGCGCGTCGCGAAGGCGATGGCGAACGGCCATCGCCTTGAATTGCTTGAGTTTCTGGCCCAGGCCGAGCGCAGTGTCGAGGACCTGGCGCAGGTCGCCGGGCTCAGCGTCGCGAACACCTCGCAGCATCTGCAGCAGCTGCGCCAGGCCGGCCTGGTCGCCAACCGCAAGGTCGGACACCGGGTGTTCTACCGGCTCGCCGGCGACGACGTCGCGGCCCTGGTCGGCGCGCTGCGCGACGTCGCCGAACACCGCGTCGCCGACGTCAGCCGGCTCGTCGACGACTACCTGCGGGTCAAGGACCGCCTCGAGCCGATCCCGGCCGCCGAGCTGCTCGCGCGCGCCCGCGACGGCCTGGTCACGGTGCTCGACGTGCGCCCCGCCGACGAATTCGCGCAGGGCCACGTGCCGGGCGCGATCAACATCCCGCTCGGCGAGCTCGAGCAGCGCCTCGACGCCCTCGACGCCGAGCGCGAGATCGTCGCCTACTGCCGCGGGCCGCACTGCGTGCTGGCGTTCGACGCCGTGACCACGCTGCGCGACCGCGGCCGGCGCGCGCGCCGCCTCGACGGCGGGCTGCCGGAATGGCGCCTGGCCGGCTACCCGGTCGAGTCGTAGGCGCGCGGCCGCCGGCGCGATAGTGGCGAGCACCGGCCGGCGCACGCTGCAGACGCCTGCGACACGACACCGGCACAGGTCCACCGCGGGCTAGCACCTGCCCGGCACCCGACCGGCGAACGAAGATTTTCAATAGTGGATCGGCCCCGCCCGGCCGCGTCGCGGCGCCGCCGTCGGTTAGACTGACGGGCTATCGAGCGGCCTGCATGGCAGGCCATCCACACAGCGGCGGACCGTTCCAATAGCAACAACGCGGCGCCCGCCCCCGACCCAGCAGAGGAGACCCACTATGACCCGGGACGTTGTGGTCTTGAGCGCGGTGCGCTCGGCAATCGGTTCGTTCGGCGGCGGCCTTAGCCAGATCGAACCGCAGGAACTCGCCGGCCAGGTGATGAAGGAGGCGGTGAGCCGGTCGAACGTCGACCCGAACCTGATCAACTACGTGACCGTCGGCAACTGCATCCCGACCGACTCGCGATTCGCCTATGTCGCGCGCGTCGCCGCGGTCCAGGCCGGCCTGCCGATGGAATCGGTCGCGATGGCTGTCAACCGGCTGTGCAGCTCCGGCCTGCAGGCGGTCGTGACGACGGCCCAGGGCATCATGCTCGGCGACTACGATTTCGGCGTCGGCGGCGGCGTCGAGGTGATGTCGCGCGGCGCCTACCTGTCGCCGACGATGCGCTCCGGCGCGCGCATGGGCGACGCGTCGATGATCGACAGCATGGTCGCGACACTGACCGACCCGTTCGGTGCCGGCCACATGGGCATCACCGCCGAGAACCTGGCCGAGAAGTGGGACATCAGCCGCGAGGAGCAGGACGCGTTCGCCGCCGAATCGCACCGTCGCGCCGCGGCCGCGATCGCCGCCGGGCATTTCGACACGCAGATCACGCCGGTGACGATCAAGCACCGCAAGGGCGACATCGTTTTCGACAAGGACGAACACGTCAAACCGGACACGACCGCGGAGAAGCTCGGCGGCATGCGCCCGGCATTCAAGAAGGACGGCACCGTGACCGCGGGCAACGCGTCCGGGATCAACGACGGCGCGTCGTTCCTGGTGCTCGCCGCCGCCGACAACGCGGCCGCGGATGGCCTGACGCCGGTCGCCCGTGTCGTCTCCTATGCGGTCGCCGGCGTGCCCAACCACATCATGGGCGAAGGCCCGATCCCGTCGTCGCGCATGGCCCTCGAAAAGGCCGGCCTGACCCTCGACGACATCGACGTCATCGAGTCCAACGAGGCGTTCGCGGCCCAGGCGCTGGCCGTCGCCAAGGGCCTCGGCCTCGACCTCGCCAAGACCAACCCCAACGGCGGCGCGATCGCACTCGGCCACCCGGTCGGCTGCTCCGGCGCCTACCTCGCGACCAAGGCGATCTACGAGCTGCAGCGCATCGGCGGCCGCTATGCGCTGGTGACGATGTGCATCGGCGGCGGCCAGGGCATCGCCGTCGTCTTCGAGCGCGTCTGACCGCGGGCGGTGCGCGCGCGGCCGCCGACGCCGCGCACGCACCGTGCCCCGCCCTATCAACCGCTCCGTTGGCCGGCCTGGCGACCGCGGCGGCGGCCGGCCGGGCACACCGAGCATGCCGATCGGGCGGGCAAAGGTATTCATAAAATCAATTCTCGGGCGCGCGTCGCGCGGCTACATTTGCAGCAGGTACGCCAAACACCGATCGCGGACACGGCCGCCGCGGGATCGGCAGTCTGAACACCGGCACGCGACCGGCCGCGGCGCCGACGCACCGTTGCGGTGCATGCCGGACGCGCCGCCGCGACGCGTCACCGATCCGGCCGACCGTGACTTGCCAGCCAGGACACTATGAGCCACGACAACGCGACGATCATCTACACGCTCACCGACGAATCGCCGCTGCTCGCGGCCTGCTCGCTGCTGCCGATCCTGCGCACGTTCACGGCGCCGGCCGGCATCACGATCAAGAAGAGCGATATCTCGCTGTCGGCACGCATCCTCGCCGAGTTTGCCGATCACCTCGAGCCGGAACAGCGCGTCGAGGACTGCCTCGCCAGCCTCGGCCGGCTGACCCAGGAACCGGACAGCAACATCATCAAGCTGCCGAACATCAGCGCGTCGGTGCCGCAGCTGACCGCGGCGATCGCCGAACTGCAGGCGCGCGGCTTCGCCGTGCCCGACTATCCCGAGGAGCCGGCCGGCGACGAACAGCAGCGGATCAAGGCGCGCTATTCCAAGGTGCTCGGCAGCGCCGTGAACCCGGTCCTGCGCGAGGGTAACTCCGATCGCCGCGCACCGGCCGCGGTCAAGCGCTACGCGCGCAAGAACCCGCATGCCATGGCCAAGTGGAGCCCGGCCTCGCGCACCCATGTCTCGCACATGCGCGACGGCGACTTCTACCACAGCGAAAAATGCCTGACCCTGGACCGCGCCTGCAGCGTGCGCATGGACCTGGTCACCAAGTACGGCGAGGAGATCGTCCTCAAGGACAAGACCGAGCTGCTCGAAGGCGAGATCATCGACAGCATGTTCATGAGCAAGAAGGCGCTGTGCGCGTTCATCGAGGAACAGCTGCAGGACGCCCACGAGACCGGCGTGATGTTCTCGCTGCACGTCAAGGCGACGATGATGAAGGTCTCGCACCCGATCGTGTTCGGCCACGCCGTCAAGGTATTCTACAAGGAGCTGTTCGAGAAACACGGCGAGCTGTTCGAGCGCCTCGGCGTCAATCCGAACAACGGCATCAGCAGCGTCTACGAAAAGATCGAGCAGCTGCCGCGCTCGGTGCGCGAGGAGATCGAACACGACATCCATGCCTGCTACCAGCACCGCCCCGAGCTGGCGATGGTCGACCCGCGCAAGGGCATCTCCAACCTGCATGCGCCCAACGACGTCATCGTCGACGCGTCGATGCCGGCGATGATCCGCGAAGGCGGCAAGATGTGGGGCCCGGACGGCAAGCTCAAGGACACCAAGGCGGTCATGCCAGAGAGCACGTTCGCGCGCATCTACCAGGAGATCATCAACTTCTGCAAGACCAACGGCGCGTTCGACCCGACGACGATGGGCACGGTGCCCAACGTCGGCCTGATGGCACAAAAGGCCGAGGAGTACGGCTCGCACGACAAGACCTTCGAGATCCCGGTCGACGGCATCGCACGCATCGTCGACGAGCACGGCGAGGTACTGATCGAACAGCACGTCGAGAAAGGCGACATCTGGCGCATGTGCCAGACCAAGGACGAGCCGATCCGCGACTGGGTCAAGCTGGCCGTGACCCGCTCCCGCCAGTCGGCGACGCCGGCGGTGTTCTGGCTCGACGAGTATCGCGGCCACGACGCCGAGGTCATCAAGAAGGTCAAGCGTTACCTCGGCGAGCACGACCTGACCGGCCTGGACATCCAGATCATGTCGCCGCTGCGCAGCATGCGTTACACGCTGGAACGCGTGATCCGCGGCAAGGACACGATCTCGGTCACCGGCAATATCCTGCGCGACTACCTGACCGACCTGTTCCCGATCATGGAGCTCGGCACCAGCGCGAAGATGCTGTCTATCGTGCCGCTGATGAAGGGCGGCAGCCTGTTCGAGACCGGCGCCGGCGGCACCGCGCCGAAGCTGGTCCAGCAGCTGCTCGAGGAGAACCACCTGAGCTGGGATTCGCTCGGCGAGTTCCTGGCCTTGACCGTGTCGCTCGAGGACGTCGCACGCAAGCACGACAACGGCAAGGCCATGATCCTCGCGACGACCCTCGACGAGGCGATCGGCAAGGTGCTCGACAACGGCAAGTCACCGAGCCCGAAGACCGGCGAGATGGACAACCGCGGCAGCCACTACTACCTCGCGCTGTACTGGGCGCAGGCGCTCGCCGCACAGACCGACGACCCCGACCTGCAGGCCTATTTCGCGCCGCTCGCCAGGGCACTCGGCGACAGCGAGGACGCGATCGTCGACGAGATGTGCTCGGTGCAGGGCGAGCCGGTCGACATCGGCGGCTACTTCCTGGCCGACGCCGACAAGACCAAGGCCGTGATGCGGCCCAGCGCGACGTTCAACGAGGCGCTGCGCGCCGCACGCGCGGCGACCGACTGACGCCCCGTCGCGAGCGCTCGTCAGCCCGGCCGCTGTACCGCCGGCGCCTGGCGCCCGATCGCATCCAGACCCGCGACGACCGCGCGCTGCCCGTCGACGTAGGCCTGCAGCTGCGGAAAGAACAGCGCGAAATCGTCGGCGAACCCGGCGTAGTCGCGCTGCAGTTCGGCGACGGCCGCGCCGAGCCCGCTCGGCCGCTTCAGGCGCCGCTCGATGCCGTGCAATGCGCGGCCGATACCGGCGACCCCGCGGTAGGACAGCAGCAGATCGTTGCCGACCAGGTAGGCCATGCTGTGCTGCATGCGCGCCGGCAGGTCGGCATGGTGGCGGCGCAGCGCGGCGTGGACCCGGCGCGCGAACACCTCGAGCGGCACGTCGGCATAGTCCGACCAGCGGCGGGCGAGAACATGGTCGTAGAACAGGTCGACGAGGATGCCGGCATAGCGGCGGTAGGCCGGACTGACCCGGCAGCGGCTGCGCCGGACCCCGGCATGCGCGTCGGTGTAACTGTCGATGCGCCGGTGCAGGATGATCGCGCGGCGCAACGCCGGCGGCAGCGCCGCGTCGACCCGGCCCTTGACGAAGTCGCCCATCAGGCTGCCGACCAGCGATTCCGGGTCGGGATCGGACAACAACAGGTGGGCCAGGTAGTTCACGCGTGAGGTCGCCGTCGCCGTACAGGTACCGTCGCAGTGTAGAGGAACGCGGTATCGGCGTCGCCGTGACCGGCCAGCGGTGTGACAGCGAGCGCGGTTTCGCGGCTGCAGGCGGGGCCCGCATCACCGCGGTCGGGCACGGCGCCGGGACCCGGGTGCACGCCGCGGCCGGTCGCCGGTTTTCGTGATCCGCCGCGCGCCGCCGTCGCGAGCGACTTGCGGCCGCGGCCCGCCGCCGCGCAGAATCGCGTGGATCCCGCCCGTCAGGAATCCCCAACCCGCTTCTTGCCCGGGCATTCGCAGGGCCTGCGGCCGTCGCGAGCGGGAGACCGCAGGCATCCAACAGCACGGCGCCAGGCACGACACGCCATCTCCGGATCCCCGCAAAGACCGATGCAGACCACGTTGATGTCAGATACCCGTAGCGCTGGCGTTGTTCGACGCATGCGACAGGCAGGCTAGGCCGCGGTGAAGCGCGCGCTGCCCGACAGGCCGTTGCGGCACGACTGGCTGCTGACCGGCCTGATCCTGCTGCTGGTCTGGTTGCCGATACCGCTGGGCAGCAACCGCCTGCTGTTCTGGTCACTGGCCGAGATCGCGATCGCCGCGCTGCTCGCCGCGTGGGCGATCGGCCTGCTGCGAGGCTCGCGGCACGTCACCAGCGCTTGGCGCGACGGCTGGCCGCTGTACCTGCCGCTCGCCGTGTGGTGCGGCTACGTGGCACTGCAGCTGGTGCCGCTACCGCCGGCGTGGCTCGACGCGCTGTCGCCGCAGTCCGCGTGGGTGCACGGCCTGACCATCCACGCGCCGGGCGCGCGCCCGGCCGCACCGGTGTCGGTCGACCCGTTCAGCACCGGGCTGGCGCTGCAGAAATCGCTCGCCTACGTCGCCCTCGTCGTGCTCGTGCTGCTGCTCGCCGACAGCCACACCCGCCTGCGTCGGGTCGCGCTGGCGGTCACGTTCGCCGGCGTCGTCCAGGCCGGGTTCGCGCTGCTCGACCTGAACCTCGCCGACAGCGTGGCCAGCGCCAACGTCAACGGCACGTTCGCCAACCGCAACCATTTCGCGAACTTCGTTGCGTTGGCCTTCGGCTGCGGGCTCGGCCTGCTGCTGACGTCGCTCGGCGGCACGCCGGCGGACCGGTTGCGCACCCGGGTCCGCCTGACCCTCGAATGGCTGCTCAGCGGCAAGATGCGCCTGCGCCTGCTGTTGCTGCTGATGGCGGTCGCGATCGTGCTGAGCCGCTCGCGCATGGGCAACGTCGCGTTCTTCGGCGGCATGACCGTCGCCGGGCTGGCGATGCTGACGCTGAGCCGACAACACACGCGGGCGACGGTGCTGCTGCTGGCGAGCATCGTCGCGCTCGACGTCGTCGTGATCGGCTCGCTGATCGGCGCCGAGCGCGTCGTCGAACGTCTCGAGGCGACGTCACTGGCCGCCGAGACACGCGACGAGGTCGCCCGCGACAGCCTCGTCTACCGGCGCGATTTCGCGCTGACCGGTTCCGGCCTCGGTACCTTCTATGTCACCTATCCGCGCTACAAGCAGGGTGACGTGTCGCTGTTCTACCGCCAGGCACACAACGACTACCTGCAGTTCGCGGTCGAAGCGGGCTGGCTCGGCGCCTGGCTGCCGGCCGCCGCGACGCTGGCGACGCTGGCGATGGCGCTGCGCACGCTGCGCCGGCGCCGCGACCCGCTGGTGCTGGCGCTGGCGTTCGCCGCCGTCATGGCGGTCTCGGTCAGCGCCATCCACGCGCTGGTCGAGTTCAACCTGCAGATCTTCGCCAACGCGGCGACGCTGCTCGTGATCCTGGCGATGGCGTGGTCGGCCCGGGCGCTGGCGCGCGACCGTCCGCAACATGCCGCCGCGATCGGTGTCACGACGCGTCGACTGGTCGGCGCCGGCACGCTGGCCGCCTGCGCGGCATACGTGTCCTGGGTCGCGATCACGGCCTTCGCCGGCCTGATCGGCGACGCCAACCGCGACCTGCTCGCACGCTGGCAGGCCGCCGGCAGCGCGCCGGCCGCCGACGTCGGCGCGGCGCTGCAGCGCCAGATCGATGCGATCGAGCTGACGCCGCGCAACGCCGACGCCAAGCTGCTGCTGTCGCGGATCGCGTGGTGGCAGGACCGCGACGGCGGGGCGGCGCAGCCGGACACCGCGCCACGCGTCCTCGAACAGATGCTCTACGCGCTGCTGACGGCGACCCGCGACAACCCGGGACAGGCCAACACCTGGCTGGCGATCGCCAAGGTGCGCTTCCTGCAGCGCGATTTCGACGCCGTGTTCCAGACCGCGCTAAGCCGCACGGCACAACTGGCGCCGTGGGAACCGCATGTGCAGCGGGCCGCGGCGCGCATCGGCCTGGCCGCGTGGGACGCCCTGCCCTCGGCACAGCGCCGACAGGTCGCACAGACCGTGCGGCGCGGGCTGGCGATGCAGGCCGACGCGATGCGCGCGATCGTCGCCGACAGTGGCCGCGGCGCCGCGCTGTGCGCCGACCTCGGCGGCGACGCCCCGGACGCGCTCTGCAACGGCGCACCGGGCCGCCCCGCCGCACCCCCGCCGGCGCGCGGCGATCCGTGAAGAAACCGGCGTTAGCCGTTGTTTGACAGACGAATACCCGTCGCCGCCGACCCGCGCTGCGGGGCCCTGGACTGTGACCGCGTTCGCGCGGCGCGCGATTACCGCCGCGAGCGACATGCGCTAAACTCGCTCAAGGTCGTCATCACGGAATCCCAGCGGATGCGCAACAGCAACACCCCGGGCGCGTCACCGCGCCGTTCCCCGCTCGTCGCCGGGATCGTCGTCGCCAGTCTCGGCCTCGCCGGCCTGAGCTACGCCAACATCGACATCGTGTTCGACTACTCGTTCGACACCAATAACTTCTTTGCCGACCAGACCCGCCGCAACATCCTCGAGGACGTCGCCGGTTTCTTCGAGACCCACATCACCGACGACCTGTTGGCGATAGATTCGGCCGGTGGCAACAGCTTCAACGTCGGGTTCTTCAATCCGGGCACCGGCGCTACCGAGGTCATCAACAACTTCGACGTCGCCGCCGACACCCTCGTGATCTTCGTCGGCGGACGCGAGCTCGGCGGCAGCACGCTCGGCCAGGGCGGCCCGGGCGGCTTCTCGGTCAGCGGCAGCAGCACGTTCGTCAACAATGCGATCACGCGCGGCGAGACCCCGACCACCGATGGCGTCAGGGGCAGCACGGCCACCGATTTCGCGCCGTGGGGCGGCGCCGTCACGTTCGACGTGTCGACCAACTGGTACTTCGATACCGACACGTCGACCACCGAGGCGTTCAGCGGCAGCGACTTCTATTCGGTGGCGCTGCACGAAGTCGCCCACGTCCTCGGTTACGGCACGTCCGATTCCTGGGACAACCTGGTCATCAACGGCAGCTTCACCGGCGACAACGCGGTCGCCGAGAACGGTGGCAACGTCCCTCTGGCAGGCGCCGACACCGCACACTGGAGGGCTGGCACCCGCAGTACGATCTTCGGTACGACGACCAATCAAGAGGCCGCGATGGATCCCAGCATCACGGTGGGCACGCGCAAACGCATGACCGACCTCGACATGGCCGGCCTCGCCGACATCGGCTGGGAGGTCGCCGCCGCGTCCGCGCAGTAGCATGACGGACGTGGCGTGGCTGCGGCCCGCGATCGCACTGCTCGGTCTCGTGCTGCCGCATGCACAGGCCGCCGATGACGACCAGCGCGGCGACGCCGAGACACGCGTCGTGACCCAGAGCCTGTCGGCGCGCGCCGATTGGGAAAGCCGATCCCCTACCGATTACCGCTACCGGCTGCGCCGGCAGTGCTACTGTGCGTCGCCGAACCATGTCGTCGTCACGGTCAGCGGCGGCCGTGTGGCATCCGTCACCGACAGCGCCACCGGCCGCCACGTCGACGCCGCGCAGCTCGCCGACTACCGCACGATCGACGAGCTGCTGGTCGAGATCGACGATGCCGTCGCGCGGCGCCCGGACAGCATGCACGTGGTCTATGACCGCTTTCTGGGGTTCCCGCGTACGGTCGATATCGATCCGAGTTTCCGCACCGCCGACGAGGAGATCCGCTACGCGATCGAGTCCGTCGTGCTGCTCGATCGCTGAGCCGCGGCGTGCCAGGCGGAATTGGATGGGGCGGTCGTCGGGGCAGCGTCGCGGAATCGGACGGCGGCGGGGCCCGCGGCTGGCGCCCGGCGCGGCGTGCGAAAACCGGCGCCGGGTCCCGGAAATGAGCGATCCGGTGTGCTTTAATCGCCGGTCAGGGTCGTGGGCAGCGCGCTGCGCCGAGGTTGGATGAACGACTTGCAGACAGTCAGATTCGGCACCCCGGGGTGGCGCACACCCGCCAGCGGCGACGCCGCGCCCGGACCGATCCGACGCCGCGCGGTAGGCGCCATCGCGACACCGCCGAGCGGGGTCACAGCATGAGCACGATCGAAAAGGGCTTCGGTGACGCCGATCGCCGGCGTGACAAGACCGCGAAGCGGTCGTCGGGATCCGATTTCCAGCGGCCGGCTCTGTCCGACATCGACCTGCAGCCGATTTCCCGGCAACGCATCGGCGTCCCCGGCCCGACCCCCGATAACGCGCCGGACGCCGACGGCCTGCGCCTGGCCGCGCGCGGCGGCAGGGGCCGTTCCACGGCGGCCGATCAGGGCGGCGCCGGATTGACCGCGGCGGCATCGCCGGGCTTTCAGGCCGTCAACGAGGCCTACCACCCGATCATCGACCAGGGCGGCGGTCTCGACCTGGCCCGCTACCTGCGCGTGCTGCGGCGCCACAAGTGGGGCATCGCCGGCGTCATGCTGACGGTGCTGCTGTTCGGCTTCCTCAACGCACTGGCGCGCACGCCGGTCTACCGGGCACAGACCACGCTGATCGCCGAGCCGTTCCAACGCAAGGTCACGGTCCAGGAAGAATTCATCAACAGCTCGGCCAGCTACCTGTTCTACGACACCCAGTTCGAGATCATCCAGTCGCGCGCGCTCGCCGAACGGGTCGTCGACCGCCTCGGTCTGGTCGATCAGGCACGCGCCGCGCAACAGCGCGGCGCAGCGGCGGGCGCCGACCAGACCGGCAGCGCGGCCAGCGTCATCCAGGCCGCGCTCGCATGGTTCGACTGGCGGCAATGGTTGCGCGGCGAAGACGCGACGACCGCGACGGCACCGCTGTCCGATGCCGAGATCCGCAACGGCGTGATCGCCCAGCTGCAGAACAGCGTCACGGTCGCCGGCGGCAAGAAGAGCCAGATCATCCATATCTTCGTCGAACACCAGAACCGCCACGAGGCCGCGCGGCGTGCCAACGCGCTGGCCCAGGCGTATGCCGACTACGGCGCCGACGACAGGTCGGAATCGACCCAGCGCACCAACGAGTGGCTGACCGGGCAGGTCAACGAGATCCGCGACAAGCTGCGCGAATCGGAGAAGCGCCTGCTCGACTACCAGGAGAGCCACCAGCTCGTCGACTCGGTCAAGCAGCACACGCTGGCCGACGCCCGCCTGCGCGACATGAGTGCCAAGCTGGTCGCGGCGAAGAGCCTGCGCACCGAGGCCGAACTGCGCTACGAGCAGGTCAAGGCGCTGAAAGCGACGGATGCCCGCCGTATCGAGGCGCTCGACGGCATCCGCGACAACGAGACTGTCATGCAGATCGCCCTGGACGTGCGCAATGCCGAACGCGAACTCGGCGAACTGAGGGCGCGCGTCACCGAGAACCACCCGGACCTCAAGCTGATGCGCGCCACCGTCGTCGAGACACGCGCGGCGCTCGGTCGCGAGATCGCGAAGATGGCGTCGAGCCTGCGCAACGACTTCGAGATCGCCGACACCCGGGTTCGCGAACTCGAGGCCCTGATGGCGCAGGAGACCGAGCAGCTCGGCGTCACGACCGGCAAGGCCATGGAACTGGTCCGCATCGAGCGCGAGGTCGACAGCAATCGCAAGCTCTACGAGGCCCTGCTCGGCCGGCTGCAGGAAACCGATGTCGCCGACGACCTCGACACCAACCGGATCAAGATCCTCGATCCGGCGACCGCGCCCGAGTACCCGTTCAAACCGAACAAGACCCGGATTATCCTGGTCGCCGCGGTGCTCGGCCTGATGCTGGGTATCGCGCTCGCCTTCCTGCGCGAGCACTTCGACCGCACGCTGAAGACCCTCGACGACATCGAGGAAAAACTGGCGCTTACCGCGCTCGGCATCATCCCGCTGGTCCGCGAACGCAAGAAATCGAACCCGGACACGCAGTATCTCTCCGACCCACGCTCGCCGTTCGCCGAGAAGATCAACCATATCCGCACCGGCCTGCTGTTCTCGTCGATCGACGACCCGCCGCGCACGCTGCTGATCACGTCGGCGACCAGCGGCGAAGGCAAGACCACGGCCGCGATCAACCTCGCCGCGGCGTTCGCGCAGCTCGACCGCACCCTGCTGGTCGAGGTCGACCTGCGCAAGCCGACGCTGCGCGAACGCCTGCACGCGGCACCGCGCAAGGGCCTCGCCGACCTGGTTCTGGATCCCGGCCTAGCCCGCGAGGTCATTCAACCGGTCGACGGTGCCGACAAGCTGCACCTGCTGACCTGCGGCACGCGCCCGGCCAACCCGCTGGAGCTGCTGTCGTCGCAGCAGTTCCAGGCGCTGTTGAACAAATTGCAGCAACACTACCGCTTCATCGTCCTCGACGGACCGCCGCTGCTGGCAGTCAGCGACGCCGCGGTGCTCGGCCACATCGTCGACGAGACGATCATGGTGGCCAAGGCGGAGAGCACGTCGATCAAGATGATCAAGGACGCGTCGGCGCTGTTGCGCAAGGCCAACCTGCTGCCGGTCGGTGTGATACTCGCCCAGGCAGACAGCAAGCGCATGGCCTACTACGGCGGCGGCTACTACCACTACGATCAGCGCTACTACGGCGAAGGCAGCGACTCCGCGAAAGCCGGCGGCTGATCGCCGGCAGCCGCAGCGCCAGCCGATGATCGACATCCACAGCCACATCCTGCCCGACGTCGACGACGGCGCGCGCGGCGCGCAGGATGCACTGTCGATGCTGCACGCCGCGGCCGCCGGCGGCGTCACGCTACAGGTGCTCACGCCACACATGAAGCCGGGCCGCTTCGACAATTCGGCGGCGCAGCTGGCGGCGGGTTTCGCGGCCTTCGCCGAATCGGCCAGGGCCTCCGGCTGCGACATCGGCCTGCGCCTCGCCGCCGAGGTACACGTCGGCCCACACGTGGTCGCGCTGGCCCGCGCGGGCACGCTGCCGTTCCTCGGCGAGTGCGATGCCAGGAAGACGCTGTTGCTGGAGTTCCCGCTGACGACGCCGCCGGCCGGCAGCATCAACCTGATCGACTGGCTGCTCGACAACGATATCCTGCCGGTGATCGCCCACCCGGAACGCTGTCGCGAATGGCAGCAGCACCCCGACCGGCTGGCGCCGTACCTCGAGCGCGGCTGCGCGCTGCAGGTCACCGGCTCGAGCCTGCTCGGCGGTTTCGGTCAGGACGCGCAGACGACCGCGATCCGGTTGATCGAACGCGACGCCGTCGCCGCCGTGGCATCCGACTGTCACAACCCCCGCTACCGCCCGCCCGACCTGCACATCGCGCGCGACTGGCTGGCGCAGACCTTCGACAGCGTGACCGCGGCGACGCTCACCGAGCGTGGCCCGGCCCGCCTGCTCGGCCTGGCCGCCGCCCACTGACGGCACGCTGCCGGCGCCCGGCCGCGCGCCTCAGCGGAAGAACTGCGGCAGCTTGCCGAGGTTCTTCATCGCCAAGACTCCCAAGCCACCCACGCCGTTGGCCCGCAGCGCGCGGTAGTCCTCGTACATCTTGCGCAGTATGCGTCGCGGCGAGCGGTTGCTCGCGCCGCCGAGGCGCATCCTGACCAGCACCTCCGGCAGGTATTGCAGACGGATGTCGCCGCGCCACAGGTAGCGCAACATCGCGTCGTAGTCGCCGGCGATCTGATACGCCGGGTCGTAGGCACCGAACCTGTCGACGACCTCGCGGCGCAGGAACAGCGCGGGGTGCGGCGGCATCCAGCCGCGCCGCAGCCGCGCACGCGAGTAATCGCCTGCGCGCCAGCGACGCACGACGCGCCCCGTGTCACCCTTGCTCACGTAGTCCAGGTCGCCGTACACGCCGTCGGCCGACGAGCCGTCGAAGGTCGCGGCGACCCGCGCCAGCACGCGCTCGTCGGCGAACACATCGTCGGAATGCAGCACACCGACGACGCCGCCGGTCGCCAGGGCCAGGCCCTTGTTCAGCGCATCGTAGATGCCGTGATCCGGCTCGCTGACGACCTTGTCTATGGTGTCGGCGTGGCGCTCGATGATCGCCAACGAGCCGTCGCTGGAGCCGCCGTCGACGACGATGTGTTCATAGCGACAATCGCGCTGGCTGCGAAGGCTGGCCAGCGCATCGCCAAGCGTGTCGGCACGATTGAACACGGCGGTGATGATCGAGATCTTCACGCCACGCGGCCTGCCCGCCGATAACTTGCGCACCGCTCAGGCATCGCGTAACCGCCGCACGACCCAGTGCCCGATGACCAGGACGTCCATGTCGGTGCGCAGGAAGCAGTCGAGCGCCTCGCGCGGATGACAGACCACCGGTTCGTTCTCGTTGAACGACGTATTCAGCAGCATCGGCACACCGGTCTCGTCGGCAAAGCGACGGATCAAGCGGTGGTACAGCGGATTGGCCCGTTCGTGCACCGTGTGCAGGCGCCCGCTGCCGTCGACGTGGGTCACCGCCGGGATATGGGCGCGCTTCTCCGGCCTGACCACGAACACCTGCGCCATGAATGGCACGTCGCCGTCCTGTTCGAACCAGTCGGCGACGGCATCGCGGAGGATCGACGGTGCGAACGGCCGGAACGACTCGCGGCGCTTGATCTTGCTGTTCAGGATGTCTTTCATGTCGGCCCGTCGCGGGTCGCCGAGTATCGAACGGTTGCCGAGGGCGCGCGGCCCCCACTCCAAGCGGCCCTGGAACCAGCCGACGACGCCACCCCCGACGAGCGCGCTGACGACCCGTTCGCACAGCACGTCGTCGTCATCGACGCAATCGACGGCGAACGCGGCGTCGTCCGCGGGCAGGGTCTCGCGGATTACGGCGGCGATCTCGCGATCGGAGAAGTGCGGCCCCAGGTAGGCGTGATCGAGCGGTGGCATACGCGAATTGCCCAAGCGATGCCAGACCTGCAGCGCGGCGCCGAGCGCGCCTCCCGCGTCGCCCGGCGCGGCCTGGACGTAGACCGAGCGCAGCGGCGTCTGCAGACACAGCTTGCCGTTGGCCAGCGAATTCATCGCGCAGCCGCCGGCGAGCGCCAGCGCGTCGAGGCCATGTGTCGCGTGCAGTGCGGCCAGCAGATGAAACAGCGCGCGTTCGTAGGCCGCCTGGACCGACGCGGCGATATCGCGGTGGCGGTCCGTGATCGCTTCGCCCGGCCGGCGTGCCGGCCCCAGCAGCGCCTCGAGGCGCGGGCCGAACAGCGTGCCGACCGTCGGCACGCCGTCACGCCACTGGTAGTCGATGCGCTCGCGATGATGGCGGAAGTAGTCCAGGGTCAGGGCGAAACCGCCGGCGTCGCGCAGCGCGAGCAGTTGATCCATCTCACGCATGAAGCGCGGCCTGCCGTAGGCCGCGAGACCCATGACCTTGTACTCGTCACCGTAGTGCGGGAAGCCGAGGTACTGGGTCATCGCCTGGTAGAAGATGCCGAGCGAATGCGGAAAGAACACCCGACCATCGACGCGTACGTCGTCGCCACTGCCGACGCCCCACGCCGCGCTCGCGAAATCGCCGAAGCCGTCGACCGACACGACCAGGGCATCGTCGAACGGCGAGCAGCAGAACGCCGATGCCATGTGGGCAAGATGGTGCTCGACAGGGTGCACGCGACCGGCGAAGCGCCCGCCGGGCACGGCCTGCTCCAGCAGCGCCGCGATACCGCTGCGCTGCGTGCGGTTGCGCAGGCGCTCGAGGATCAGCCCCGGGTCCGGGCGGCGCGACAGCGCGTAGGCGAGCTTGCGCCACAGGTGCGCGCGCGAGTCCTGGTTGAGCGCGACGTGCTCGACGTCGTCCAGTGCCAGCCCGCCCTCGGCGAGACAGTAGCGTATCGCCTGCGCCGGGAAGCCCGCCCAGTGCTTGACCCGGCGAAAGCGCTCCTCCTCGACCGCGGCGACGACGCGGCCGTCGCGCAACAGGCACGCCGCGGCATCGCCGTGGAAGGCGTTGATGCCGAGGACTACCGCCATCGCGCCAAACCGCCCGCCCGTGCTGCTGTCACCACGCTATCGATCATCGCGCCACCCAGTCGCCGCTGTGCTGCCGCCGGCGATACGGCCGCCGCAACGCCGCCGCCGTCGCCACCCTCCAAGGCGCCAACCGACGATCGCGCCCGGTGCGTCGCGATCATCGCTCGTCCAGGATGGCGGCAGGCCTGGGGCCACCGCGCAACAGCCAGCGATAGCAGTCGGCCAGGCGGGGCGCGACTCGCTGCCAACGCCATTGCCCGGACACGCGGCGACCGCGCGCCCCCATTGCCACCAGCCGCGCCGCGGGCATCGACGTCGCCGATCGCAGCGCGTCGGCGATGCCGTCGACGGTCGGCGGCACCCACCATCCGCAGTCGTGCTCGACCAGCAGTTGCCACGGCGTGCCGGTGGTCGCGATCACCGGCAGCCCGTGGGCCATTGCCTCGGCGACGACGATACCGAAGTTCTCGCTGAAGCTCGGCAACACGAACACCTCGGCCGCCGCGAACAGCGCGTGCTTGGCCGCGCCGTCGGCCTCGCCGACACAGCTCACGGCGTGCTGCAGGCCGCCGCGGTGGATCGCCGTCTCGACCGCCGCGCGATGATTCTGCTGGTCCGGGCCGGCGATGACCAGACGCCACCCCGGCGGTGCGACGCGTGCCCAGGCCTCGAGCAGGTTCAACAGCCCTTTCTTCGGGTGCAGGCGCCCGAGGAACAGCGCCGTCCGCGCACCGCCGGCGCCGGCCGCGCGATCGGCCGCGCGCGCCTGCGTTACCGCCGCCGGTGCGACGTCGATCCCGTTCGGGATGACCGCGATCGGGGCACGCAGGCCGATACGGCGCAGTCCCTCGGCCTCGGACGTCGACGTCGCGCACAGCAGCGCGGCGCGTTCGAGGTCGCGGCGCTGGTACAGCGCCATCGCCAGGCGTTTGCGGATCCTCGACCGGGTCAACGCCCACGGCTCCAGCATCCCGCGCGGGCTGATCACCAGCGGCGTGCCGCTACGCCGCGCCACCACGGCCGCGGCCCGGGTGTCGTGCGTCCACAGGCCGTTGGCGTGCACGATGGTGTCCGACGGCGCGGTCGCGACGACGTCGGTCATGGCCCGCGGCAGGCCCGGATACACGCGGAGGCCATGCGGTCCGCGCGCGCGCACCCGGTGCAGTCGCGCACCCAGCCGATCGGCGCCGGCGACCATCGGTCCCCAGCGGTCGTCGGTGCCGGCGAACAGGTCGACGACGACACCGGACGCGGCGAGCGCCAGCGCCAGGCCGGTGACGCTGCGCGCCGGCCCGCCGTAGTAACGGCCGACACTGGGCACCGTCAGCACGGCGTGGATCGCGCGCTGCCGGTCCGCGACCGTCACGCGACGCGCCCGCCGGTCGGCGCGGCGTGGCGCGCCACGACCTGTTCGATGGCCGCGACCGCCGATCGTCGGTAGTCGGCCCAGGTATGCGACGCCGCGGCCGTGCGCGCCGCGCGCCGCGCCGCGGCCAACCAGCCGTGGCTGTGCACGACGTCGTCGATCGCGGCGCGCCACGCGCTGGCGTCGAGCGCAATCACGCGCCCGGCATCGGCGAAGCGCTCGACGAAGACCTTCGCACCGACACGCTCCGACACGATCACCGGCAGGCCCTGCGACAGCGCCTCGCCGACGACCATGCCGAACCCGTCGAAGCGCGACGGCAGCAGCAGGCAATCGTGGCTGCGCATCTGCCCGAGGACGTCGTCGTGCCGCAGCTGGCCGCACAGCTCGACGTTCGCCATGGCCCGGGCGCGCACACCGAGATCGGCCTCGGCAACCTTGCCGACCAGCGACAGGCGCAGCGCCGGCTCACGGCGGCCGAGCGCGTCGAACAGGTCGAGCAGCAGGTCGACGCCCTTGACCCGGCGGATCGAGCCGACGAACAGGAACCGCGAGGCACCGCGCGTGGCCGGTTCCGCGGCCGGTCGGGGATGCGGCGGCGGCGCACCGAGCGACACCGCGAACACCTTGTCGGCCGGCACGCCGGCATCGCGGTACGTGGCCGCGGCGAACTCGGAGCACGTCAACAGTGCATCGGCGGCAGCGATCTCGGCGCGCTTGCGCTGCAGCACCCAATGCGGATCGCCCGGCACGTCGGTGCCGCCGAGCGTGGATTGCGCGGTGAAATGGATCGACGCGGCGTCGAGCAGCGCGCACGCACCGAGCCGGCGCGCCGCGTTCAGCGTCTGCAGGCACGCGTTCTCGTACCCGATGACGACGTCGGGCCGCAGGCGCCGCACCTGACGACTGGCCCAACGGTCGAACCAGCGATCGACGCGGTGGTTCCAGGCGACCGTCGGGCGGCGCAGCAACGGCAACGCCGCCAGGCGGCGCGCCAACGGGAACGCGACCGCACTGCGCCGCTGCGACGCCGGCAGCGGAATGCGTCGCGGCCGGTAGCCGGCCGCCCGCCACCAGCGCCCGTCGGCGCGGTCCTCCCCGGCCACCGGCACACCGCTGAGCAGGCACGGCACGTGGCCGTGTTCGTGCAGCGCCCAGGCGAGCTGGTACGCGTGCTGCAGGCCGGGGTGGGCGATCAGTACGTTCATCGTCGGCCCGCTATCGCGCGTGGTCCGTCGGGTGCGAGGCGGCGCGCCAGCGACAGCTGTTCGCGCTCGGCCATCATCAGCATGGCGACACAGAACCAATAGAACACCGCGCCGACCGGCGGCGCAAAGACACCGGTCCCCTTGTAGACCCCGAGCGCCATGACCGGCAGCGCGAGCACCGCGGCGAAGCGTACCTCGCGGGTGGCACCGCCGAGCGCGAGGTCGATCGCCCATAGCAGCAGGGCGAAGCGCAACGCGAGGCTGATCGCCCAGCCCAACGCGCCGAGCTCGAGGACGATGCGGCCCGACTCCTCTTCGAAGTAGATGCCGGCAGGCAGCCACGCGAACGGCGCCGTGCCAGGCACCAACGCGACCGCGCCGTAGCTGGTCGCGCCGCTGCCGAAGCCGAACAAACCGGCCACGTCGAAGAAGCCGAACGCGTTCGTGAACGTCGTGACCAGGCGCTCGAGGTCGTTGGTCTGCTGCACGACGCTCAGCGTGCGTTCGTGCAGTGCCCGCCAGCCGGCGTCCTGCAGGAACAGACTCGCGACACCAAGCAACAGGATCACGACGACGAGGCGCAGCCCGACCGCCCGCGTGACCAGGCGTGCCGAAATCGCGAACCACAGCATCAACAGCACCGACACCGCCGCGATCAGGATCACGCTGCGCGAACCGGTCGACGGCATGACCGCGAGCGCCGCACCAAACCCCGCGAGGAAGGCGCCGCGCCGGGCACCGCCAAGCGCCAGACCGAAACCGAGGATCACGGCGGACTGCACGAAGACGGCCATGCCGGTGATGTACGAGAAGGTGCCGGACACGCGCACCAGACCGGCGTCGCCGAAGTACGAGATCCGGTCGAGGCCGCCGCGCACCTGTTGGTTGATGAAGCTGTCGGCCGGCGCCGCGAGCTGCGCCATCGCCAGCACGCATACCGGAACGACCAGCCACGGATAGACGCCGGCCAACCAGCGGTACAACGACTTCAGGTCGGCAAAGGCCAACGGCAGCAGCACCAGCAACGCCGCATACAGCAGATGGGCCTTGACGCCCCAGACGCCGAGCGCCAGCGACGGCAGGTTCAGGTTGGCCGCCTGTAGCACGACCCAGACCGCGTACACCAACAGCACGACGGCGACCCCCGGGCGCATCGTGAAGCGGACCTGCGACTTGAACAGCGCGATCGCGTATACCAGCGCGGCGGCCAACAGCAGGTCCTTGGCGATGAACACCAGCCGCTCCAGGTCCGGCAGCGCCCATTTGCGCAACGCCCCGTCGTAGAGCACCAACAGCAGGAACGCGCCGAGGGCGAACCTCAGGTGGCGCTGGGCCGTCGTGGCCGCGGGCTCCGCGGTCACGTCAGCCCCCCGCGGCCGGCCGACCCGGCGCGGCGCACGCAGCACCGATCAGCTCGAGGTAACGCGTGGTCATCCGGGTCGCGTCGCGCGCCGACAGGTAGCGTTCGCGCTCGGCGTCGGCGGGCCTGCCGGGGGGCGCGCCGCCGTCGCGCAACGCCGCGATCACGGCGGTCATCTGCGTCGCGAACGCCGCGACCTCGGGCGGCGTCGTCGTGCCCAGGCCGGCGAGTGCCTCGGGAAGCCCGCCGCGGTCCGATGCGATCACGGTCTCGCAGCAGGCGATCCCCTCGACGGCGACGACGCCGTACGGTTCGTGCCACAGCGACGGCACCAGCAGGCACACGTGGCGGTTCAGTTCCCCGACCAGCTCCCGGCCGCGCAATGCGCCGGTAAAATCGACGCGCGACGCGATACCGAGCTCGACCGCCAGGGCGTCGAGGCGGCCGCGCTCCGGTCCGTCGCCGACGACCGTGAGCCGCGCATCCGGATAGCGCTCGACGACGACCGCCAACGCGCGCAGCGCGACGTCGCAGCCCTTGTCGGAGACGAGGCGACCACAGAACACGAACTCGCGGTCGCGGGCGATCGCGGGATCGCGGCGAAACAGCGTCCGGTCGTAGCCGTTGGGCACGACCTCGGCAGCGCTTGGCAGGTGAGCGGCGACGTAGTGGCTGACGGCGACGTTGGCGAACCGGCGCGTCAGCTGTCGCCGCAACACCGCCTTCGCCGTACCGACGATACCGCGGCCCGTGTAGATGCCGTGATGGCTGAGCACGACACAGGCCCGGGCGAGCGTCGCGGCGACCAGACCGGGCAGGCTGACATTCATCATCAACACACAATCGGCACGTCGGAACTCACGGACACGCGCGACCGTGCGCTGCGTCCTGACGACCCGGTACGGCAGCGCAGCGTCGCCGCCCGGCCCGTCGCCCGGGCTGTCGGTGACCACGGTCACCGCGCTGCCATGCTCGGCGGCGCCCGCGGCGAGCAGCGCGGCGATCCGCTCGAGGCCACCGAGCCGCGGCGCAAACGAACGCGCGAAGATGCATAGTCTAAACGGACGTCGAACGTTGTGCATGCGCCACCACGTATACGGTCACATCACCGGGACGACGATCCGTGAACAGGCCCCGTAACAAGCCGGCCGCCAGTCGCAGCGGGCGCGAGAACGCGACGCTGTCAGCGGCGCGCACCGGGTAATCATGCACCGCCCGGACCACCATGTCGCGGCGCCGCAGCAGTTCGGCCAGCGTCTCGGGCAGCAACGGCATCAGGTGTGTCGGGTCGCCCTTGCGATCGAAGAACGGCAGCTCCGCGCTGACCAGGAAGCGCAGCCGTGCGTGCAGGCTGCCGATGTTCGGCGTCGTCAACAGGGCGATACCGTCCGCTTTGAGGTGGCGTTGCACGATGTCGACCAGCCGGCCGACGTTCTCGACATGCTCGATGACCTCGATGCATGTCACGACGTCGAACTGCCCGAGCGCCGGCCGCGCGTCGCCGTCGATGTCGTGGCGCACGAATTCGAACGTCGGCGGCCCTGCCGGCGCCGACGTGTCGAGGCCGCTGCATTGTGCGAAACCCAGCTCGCGCACGCGCCGTAACCAGGCGCCGCTGCCACAACCGATGTCGAGGATACTCGCACGGCGGTCGGCCGCGCGCAGAGCCGACAGCAGGTCGGCGAGGTAGGCGTGCAATCCGGCGAGCGCCCTCTCCATCAGCCACGGTCCGCCGTGACTGGCGCGAACAGGCGTGCGAGTGTCGCGGCATGCACGCCGACGCGGTGCGGCTGGTACCAGTCCCAGGCCGCGCCGGCGACGCCCGCGCACGCGCACGCGCACGCGCTGTCATCGTCATCGCGCGGCAGGCCGGCGAGGAAATGCTCGCCGGCGCGCAGCCCGTCGCGGTTGGTACCGGGCGCGCCGAGTACCACGGGCGCGACCGCATTGGCGGCATAGGCGGCGAACACACCGCTCTTCGCCAGGTACGCGACCGGATAGGCCAGCAGGCCATAGCGCGCCTCGCGCAACACGGCCTGTACCGCATCGGCGTCGATGTAGCCATGCCGGCGCGCACCGCTTTGTTCGAGGTCGCGCTGCAGGCGGGGATCGTCGATCGGCGGACCGATGTCGTGCAGCGTCAAGCCGTGCCGCGACAGCCACGCGAACAGGTCGCTGCCGACGCTGCGATAGGTTGCCGCGCGCAACGGCGCACCGCCGAACACGACCACGGCAGGCTGCCGGGGGGGGTCGGCGTCGGCCAGCTCGCCGACGTTCGACGGCACCGGCAGCACCGCATCCACGGCACCCGGCGCGTTCGCGGCCAGCCAGTCGGCCGATGCCCGGCGACTCGCGACCCGGAAATCGGCGAGTTCGGCGAGGCGTCGGGTCAGCCGGCGCTGCAGCGGCGACAGCCAGAACGCCGACGTCCACGGCGGCCCGCTGGCATACAGTTCGTGAAACACGACTGCGAGGCGGCGGATGCGCGGCCGCTGCGCCGCCAGCCGGCGCAGCAACCACAGCGGCGTACCGCGCCGCGAATAGCCGTAGCCGCTCCAGTGCACGACGACGTCGGCGTCGGCTGGCAGCGGCCAGGCCGGTACGCCGTCCGCCGTCAACCGCACGACATCGCCGGTCCCAGCGCCGAGCCGCGCGCTGACGGCGAGCGCGTAGTCGAGGACGCCGCCCGGCACGTCCGGGCATATCATCGAGATCCGCGGCCGTTCCGTCACCGCGGGCGTGCGCATCGCCTGGCCGCTGTCAGGCTTCATGCTGTACCACCGTGTCACCCCATTGGCGGATGTTGCGAACGATCAGGACCGCCTGCAGCAGCGCGTAGAACAGCGCCGGGATCAGGCTGACCACGAGTGCATCGGACACGCTGTGCACGCCGTGTACGGCGATGAACGCGAGCTGCGCGGCGAGGCTCGGCGCAATGACCCACGACTGCCCGCGGGTGTCGCTCTTGGCGATCGCGATCGCGTACAGCGACATGCTGAGCAGGTGCAGCACGGCGACCAACAGCGCCAGCGGGAGCTCGGCCGACAGCTCCTGGTACTGGTCACCGAGGATGAACAGCCAGGCGCCCGGCACGCCATGCGCGGTCAACAGGATCACGACGGCCAGCGCGATCCAGGCGCCGAGCACGAGCAGCGACCGGGTTGCGTAGACGCGCACCGTGGCGACCCGCGCGAACAGTGGCTGGATCAGGAAGGGATTGAGCACCGCCAGCAGCGAGACGACCTGGCCGAGCCGCGCCAGTGCGCCGTACTCGGCCAGGTACTGGGTCTGTCCGGCAACACTGAGCACGAACACGGCGATCTGCCCCTGGAACGCGAAGTACAGGGTACTCGGCACCAGCGGCCCGATGAACGCGCGCAGGCGCGCGCGGTCGGCGGCGTCGGCGCGGCCGTGCAACACCCCGACGGCGTGCAGGCGTCGCCACGCGACCCGGCGGCCGACCGCGGCGCCGAGCATGCCGGCGAGCAGCGCCGCGGCCGCCAGCGGACTGACCAGCAGTATCGCCAACAGCAGCAGGCGGCAGGCCATCTCGGCGATGCCCGACAGCGACATCGCGCGCGCATCGTGCTGCAGATTGAATACCGAACGCGCCAGGTTGAGCTCGACCTGCAGGTAACCGAGCGCGATTACGGCCGCCAGCACCAGCAGCGCGTAACCGGCGCCGCTGCTATAGCGCGGCAGCAGCAGCACGGCGACCGCGACGACCACCGGCAGCGTGATCACGAACAGCCGGCGGCTCAGACGCTGCGACGCGGCGAACAGTGCGGCCAGACGCCCGACCTGCTCGCGCACCGGCGCGCCGAGCGATATCAGCGCGTTGGTCAGGCCGAGGTTGGCACCCAGCGTGACCAGGGTCAGCAGCAGGCTGGCGACCGTGAACAATGCGAACTCGTCGACCGGCAGCCAGCGCACGATCAGTATGCCGCCGAGAAACTGCAGCAGGCGCACGCCGGCCTGGCCGAGCATCAGGCCGGCGACGACGCCGGCCCAGTCGCGGATCGGCGTCGGCGGCACGCCGGCACGGCGCCCGGTCATCGACGCACCCCGGGAGGCGACGCCGGCAACGGGGCGGTTGGCGCCAGCACGCCGGTCGGCAGGCGGCACCCAACGCCGCGCGGCGGACCGTCTACGACCCCGAACCGGCGCCGCGGCATCGCCGTCACGCGATCACGCTGCGGTAGACGTCGAGCACGCCGTCGGCCGCCGCATCCCACGAGAAGCGCGCCGCATGGGCCCGGCCGGCCGCGACCTGACGACGCCGCAGCGTGTCGTCGTCGAGCACCCGCACGACGGCGCCGGCGAGCGCATCGACGTCGTGCGGCGGCAACAGTATCGCCGCCTGGCCCGCCGACTCCGGCAGCGCGCCGGCATTCGACGCCACGACCGGCGTGCCGCAGGCCATCGCCTCGACCGGCGGCAGGCCGAAGCCCTCGTACCACGACGGAAACAGCAGGCAGTCCGCGACGTTGTAGATCCCGGGCATGTCATGCGCGGCGACGTGGTCGAGCTCGACAACATGCGCCGCAAGTCCGCTGGCCCGCAACAGCGACCGCCACGCCGCGGTCGTGCGCCCGACACGAACGAGTAGCGCCGCCGGCAGCTGCGCCCGCACACGCGCGAACACGGCCATGCTGGTCGCCTGATTCTTGTAGTACTGGTGGCCGGTGATCAGGACCACCTTCTGGTCCGGCGCGATCCCGTGGCGCTGCCTGATAAGCGCACGCGCGGTCGTCGGTAGCTCGCGGAAACCCGGGTCGATACCCGGATTGACGACGCGGATCCGCGACGGCTCACAACCGCAGTGCGCCACCAGATCGCGCTTGGTGTTCTCGCTGACGGCGATCAGCGCCGCGGCGCGACGGTAGTACCGCGACGTCCATTCCGCGAGCCAGCTGCGGCGCGGTCGGCGGATGCCCGGGATCATCCCGCGGCCGGCGAGTATCGGTGTCAGGTCGTGCACGGTGACGACGGTCCGCTTTGGGTTGGCGGCACGCAGCACGTGTGCATAGGCGTGGTCGAGGACATGGCGGACGTCGCCATGCTGCCGGCCGGCCTGCGACGGGTAGTCGATGTAACGCGCCGCGCGCATTCTCAGGTTGAGCAGCTCCGGCAGGCGCCGTGTCGCGCCGCGCAGCGCCGGCCGATAGGCGGCGAAATCGAAGTCGCGCGGTCGCCGGCGTCGCAATGCCGCGAACAGCTGGTCGGCATAGACCTCCATGCTCAGGCGCCGGTCCTCGGCAAAGTTGCGCAACAGCAGCACGCGCGACGCCGCCGCCATCACGCGCCGCCGTTCAACCGCAAGGCCGGCACGCGATCGCATGCGCCGGCCTGCGCTGCGGCGGTTTGCGGAGGCGACGCGCGTACATCGCGGGGATTCAGCGCGGACGCCCGGGCCGGGTCACCAGCCGGCCGGGGGCCCGCCACAGCCGGCGCAGGTAGGCAAGGCCGAGCGGCAACGCGCCACTGGCAGCGAAGCGCTCACGCATGTAGTCGGCCGGCGGCAGCAGGTGCTCGCGCAACAACGTCGCCCGCGCCCGCCAGTCCGGCAGCGCCCGGTAGTCGCTCATCAACGCGGCCAGGCGGCCGCCGCGTAGCAGGTCGGCCGACAGTTCGGCACGGCCGGCAGCGCGCGACAGCGCCTGCAGTGCAACCGCCGGGACGCGGGTCGCCAGGCGTTCTGCGGTCGCTGCCACGGCAGACAGGCACACCCGGGCCATGCCCTTGCGCTCGGCCAGTGCGGCGAACCGCGACCAGGCCGCAGCGTCCATCGACTGCCCGAGCAGGTGCAGATCGAGCAACCACTGCAGGCGATCCTGCTCGTCGTACTTGACGTGTGCCGCACGGTGCAGGCAGGCGTGCAGGGCCGCGTGCTCGGGCGACAACACCCGGATGCCGGCCGGCAGCCCGGCGATCGGGCGTGCGTCTGCCCACAACTCGGCGAAGCGGAACTGCCGGGCGAACACCTGGGCATTGCTGATCTGCCAATGCAGGTCGATCGCGTGCACGGCCGGGGCGCCCGGCAGCACGAAAGTCGCCTGTGAACTGACGTAGCGTCCATGCACGACCGGCGGACGCCGGTAACCGAGCCGCGTCAACGCTGCGAACGCCCGCGCCCGGTCGGCGGCGGCGACCAGGACGTCGGTGTCGCTGCGCGTGCGGTGGGCGGGATGCGTGTAGACGGTGCGGGCGAGCGCCGCGCCCTTCAGCAACAGCGCATCGACAGCGTCAGCGGCGAACGCGTCGGCGACGCGCACCAGCTCGGACCCGCGCGCGAGCTCGACGGCGACCTGGCCGTGCAGGCGCTGACGCAACGCGGCGCGCACCTGTCGCGGCCACGACGGCCACGCCGGCGTATCGTCGAGCGCCGCGAGCACGCACAGATCGATGCCGTGGTAGTCGGCGAACCGCAGGAAGCCGTCCGTCGTCGCCGCATCCCGCGGCAGCGTCCAGCGCGGCTGCCGCGCACACAGCGCATCGCAGGCCAGCGCGCTGTAGGCGTCACGCGCCACGGCGACGACCCAAGCGCGGCCTGTCGGCATCGATACCGGAATCGTCGCGCACGACCGGCAGCACGACGCCGTAGGCGCCTTGTTCGCGAACGATGACGGTCCGCGACGATGCGCAGACGCGACCGGGACCACCGCGCCCGCTTGGCATCGCCTGTGCCGCCGACCCGGTAGGGCCGCGCGAAACGGATCGCCCCGTGCCTGCAGTCGCGGCGCCGCGCCCGGCCAGCGCACGACCGACCAGCGGGACGAACCGCCAGGGTCGGCTGACCAGGAACAGGTAGCCGGCGAACACGGTGAGGAAGGCCGCGAACAGGTAGCGATCGGCGACCTGCAGCTGCCACGCGATCAGACCGACGATGCCGAACAGCGCATGCAGACCGACGATCAACGACACACACTGCGGCACCGACAGGCCGCTGCTCAGCAGCAGGTGATGGAGGTGATCGCGGTCGGGAGCGAACGGCGATGACCGCAGCCAGGCGCGGCGCACGATCGTCGCGACCGTGTCGTACAGCGGCAGCGCGAACAGCCACAACGCGATGACCGGCGACATCGCGCCGGCATCGCCCTGCGACAGACCGATCAGCAGGCATGACAGCACGAAACCGATGACCGTGCTGCCGGCGTCGCCCATGAAGACCAGCGCCCGCGGCCGCCCGCAGCAACGCAAGTTGAAGACCAGGAACCCGGCCACCGCACCGAGCAATGCGATGCCGACCAGGAAATACAGCGGCGCAGCGCCGGCCACCGCGACGACCGACAGGTTGAGCAGCGTGACCACCGTCAGCGCGCCGGACAGGCCGTCGACGCCGTCCGACATGTTCAACGCGTTGATCACGCCGGCCACGGCAAACACCGTGAACGGCAGCGCCCAGGCGCCGAGCACGAGCGTGTCGGTCGATACCAGCGCGCCGAGGTCGTGGAGCACGATGCCACCGCCGAGCGCGACGACCACGACCGCCGCACCCTGGACCGCGAAACGCACGAGCACGCCGAGGCCGCGGCGATCGTCAACGATGCCGAGCACGAACAGCATCGAGGCACCGGCCAGCATGGACGCGAGGGTGGCGTGCCAGGTGCCGGCGAGGAACCCGATCGACAGCAACGCGACGGCAGCGAAGATGCCGACGCCACCGACCAGCGGCACCGGGTCGCGATGGCCCTTGTGTCCGCCCGGCCGGTCGACCAGGCCCCAACGCGCAGCGAACGGCATGCTCAGGCGGATGGTCAGTGCGGCGAGCAGCGCCGCGCCGAAACCGACCAGGATCGCGGTCACGGCAGCCGCCCGCCAGTGGCCGCGCGACAGCCGCTGCCGGCGACCGCACCGCCACCGGCCTCCGGCGGCGCCGCATCTGCGCGCGCCTCGACGGCCGCGGCAACGCTGTCGACGTGCTCGAGGCCACTGCGGTAGCGCAAGCGGTCGACGGCCAGCGCTTGCACCAGCCGCGCCAGCGCGGCGAGGCGCCGACCCTCGATGCCGAGTGCCCGGCTGGCGTCGCCGAGGACGCTGTTCTGCAGCAGGCAGATCGTCGCGTCGGCCGCAGCCAGCGCGTCGCTGTGCACGCGGGCCTGCGCACTGTCGGCACAGCGATCGATGACGAATACCCTGCTCAGCGGCACGCTACGTGCCGCCGGCGCAGCGGGCGACTCGATCACCCGCTTGGCGAAGCGCCGGTGCACCCGCGGACAGGCGTCGTAGGCGTCGCCATGGAAGAAGCGCCCGGCATCCGGCCACAGGCGGATCTCGCCACGCGACGGCGACACCGACCAGCGGCCCGCCGTGCAGCGCACGGTCGCCATGTCGTCGCCGAGCAGTCGCCAACCGCGGGCGACGAGCGCCTGGGCGAGCGTCGACTTGCCGGCCCGGCTCGGTCCGAGCAACGCGATCGCCCGGCCGTCGCGCGCCAGCGCATTGGCGTGCAGACACAAGGCCCCCTGACGCTCGAGCAGGATCGCCAGGCCGAACGTCCGCAGGTAATGCTCGGGCGGCGTGCCGCCGCGCCAGTCGACGACGACCTCGTGTTCGCCGATCAGCAGCCGGCCACGGCCCTGGCACGCGACATCGAGGACCCAGCCATCGGGATGCGCGTACAGCGCCTGACGGCTGACGAAGCGCGCGCCGACCTGCTGCGTCGACCAGACCGGGCGCGCGTCCGCGGCGAGTTCGATCGCCGCCTCGCGGTAGCTGACCTGCAGGCCGTGGACGAAATCGCCGGTCCGCGCCGTCGACCGCCACGCTGGGTATCGCCGGCCATGGACGGACACGCCGCGCCGTTGCCCGGGCATGCCGACGCGTGCCTCAGCCCTGGAACGGGTTACGCTTGGTCATCGCGCCCTGCTCGTCCGGCAGGCTGCCGGAAAAGCCGTGCGTGAGCTCGGCGAGGCTGCCGACCCGCCGCAGCAGCGGCGGCGTGTAGGGCTTGCGCGCCGGCGGCGCGCCCGCGTCACGTGATGTATCGCTGGTCTGGCTCATCCCGCCCTCCCGCCGCGGCGCGCGCGCATCAGCGCCAGGCCCACGGCAAAAAGCATCCACGATGCCGGCAACGGCAGACGGTCGGTGTCGGCGAGAAATACGAACTGCTGGCCGGCGGCCACGACGGTCGCGGCCGCGGTGAAATCGATGACCAGCGTTCCCCACAGGTCCGGCAGCGACACCGGGTCGAGATACTGTGCGATCAAGGCATCGACGCCGGGCCCGAGCGGGCTCTGGAAGCCGCGCCCGACGTTCGACCCCGGTGTGTAGGTATTGGTGTCGCCGTTCTGCAGGCCGAGGATGTCGAACACGATGCCGGCGACCAGCCCGTTGATGGTCAGCGATGCGATATCCGCGGCGCTGACGTTGTCCAGGGTCCAGAGGCCGAGCACGCTGCCGCCGCTGACGTTACCGAGCGTCGAGCCCTGTTGCGACAGCGACCAACCGGTGCCGAATGCCGCGCCGGCATCCGGTTGGGTGGTCACCCAGGTGACGGTCTCGCTGCTGCTGTCGGCGAACACCGCCGTGACCTCGATCCCCGCCATGTCGGCGCCGGTAACCAGGTCCGAGACCCTGGGCACGGCGTGGACGACGCCCGAGAACACCAGCAACACTGCCAATACCAAGCCGTTACGCATGTCGATTACCTTAGCTGAAGCCACGGCCTTCCGGTGCCGAAGCCGGTGGGATTTCTCACGTGGCCGACGCACCGTCCGGCGCCCGCAGACGCCGGCCTTATGGGAAGCAAACGACTTGCCGCCGCCGTCGATACCGCGGACCCCGTGGCACTGCGGCGCCAGTATCGCATGCCTACCGCGTCATTTTGGCGTCAGCGTCCAGTTTACCGGCCCCGCGTCCCGATCCGCCCGACTATCTCACGAAGCGCGCCGGTGCCACAGTGACCGGCTTCACGAACGGCTCGTGCCCCGGGCGACCGGCTCGTTTACACTCGCCGCGCCGCGCGAGGCATGTCGATGACGGACGGATGACAGGATGCGGGGTTTCACGCTGCGGGTCGACTGGTCGACCGACGAGTGCACCGGCGACCCGGCGCATCACCAGTCCGCCGACGGGCGCTGCCGGATCTGGTTCGACGGCCGCCTCGACGACCGCGCGGCGCTCGCGGCCACGCTCGCGTCGTCCACCGCCCACCCGGATGCGCGGCTGCTTCTCGACGCCTACCGGCGCTGGGGTCGCGACTGCGCGGCCCGGCTGGTCGGCGATTTCGCGTTCGTGATCTGGGACAGCGCGGCGCGCCGGCTGTACGGCGCCAACGATCCGCTGCAGATGCGCACGCTGTACTACGCCGATCTCGGCGACGCCATCGTGCTCGCGAGCAGCGCGGCGGGGATCTTCGCGCTCGGTTGCCAGGCACCGCTGCTGGACCGCGGTGCACTGGCGGCGTGGCTCGCCGGCTGGCCGGATCCCGACCGCTCGCTGTACCGCAACGCCGTGCGTCTGCCCAGCGCCCATTGGCTGCAGGCCGGCCCCACCGACATCCGCCGCGGGCGCTTCTGGGACATCGATCCGGCCCGCCGTATCCGCCACCGCGACGACGCGGACTACGCGCGGCATCTCGACGAGGTGTTGCGACATTGCGTCGGCGACCGCCTGGCGTCACGCCAGCCGACGGTCGCGGCGCAGCTCAGCGGTGGTCTCGACTCGAGCACCGTGTGCGCGGTCGCCGCGCCGCTGCTGGCGGCATCGGGGCGCACGCTGGCGACGCTGTCGCACGCCTACCCCGCCGATACCGGCTGCGACGAATCGGCACCGATCCGCGCGACGATCGATCATCTCGGCATCCGCGAGGGTCGCACGCTGACGATCGCGGCCGCCGACGGTGACGCCTTCACCGAGCTGTACCCGCCGACCTGGGAGAGCCCCGGCTGCGTCGCCTCGCCGCGTCACGCCGACGAGATGCAACTAGTCCGCGAACTCGGTGCCGACGTCCTGCTGACCGGCTCCGGCGGCGACGAGATGGTATGGGGCCACAGCCTCAGCTACACGCAGCGCCTGCGCGACGGTGACCTCGGCGTGGTCCTCGAGGTCGTACGCGGCAGCCGGCGCCTCGGACTGCCGCTGTGGCAGACCCTGGTGCAGCTGTTCGTCCGGCCGTTCGTAGCGCAGCGCGCACGCGACCTGGTGCGCCGCGTGCGCGGGCACGAGGCCCCGACCCGCGTGCCCGACTGGATCCCGGCGAGCGCCCGCGACGATCTCGCAGCCGCGCCGCTGGCGGTCGACGACACGCCGACGTTCGACAACCCGGCGTTGCAGGCGCGCTACCACGCGCTGCGCTTGAGCGCGACATTCAACGTCGTGCGCTCCTACGACCACGTCGCCGCGGGGCACGGTGTCGCGGTGCGCCATCCGTTCTTCGACCGCCGGCTGGCCGAGTTCTGCTTCGCGATACCGCACGAGCAGTGGATCCGCCAGCACTACCCGAAATGGCTGCTGCGCCAGGCCATGCGCGGGCGCCTGCCGGACGCCGTCGTGTGGAACCCGCACAAGGTCACGTTCAACCGCTTCTTCGGCGCGCTGCTCGCGGCGCAGGCCGCGCAGCTGCGCCCGCTGCTCGCCGACCGCCGGCTCGAGGACCTCGGCCTGCTCGACACGGCCGCGGTCATGCGGGCCTTCGACGGCGTCGTCCGCAGCCGCGGCGCGAGCCTGCGCGTCGACCTGCTGTACGTGCTGCTGACGCAGCTGTGGTTGCGCCAGTTCGGTGACGACGTCAGCGTTGCGTGAAACCCGGCAGGCGGTGTTCGAACGCCGCCTGCAGCGGGCGGTAGCCGGACACGACGGTCGGCGTGTCGTTGAGCAGCCGCGCCCCGTCGGTCAGCCACGCATGCGCCTCGAGCGCGCCATCGGCACTCTCGCGCACGCCGACCTGTAACGTCGCGGCGACGTTGCACGCGGCGAGCAGCCGCTTCTGCACCAGGCAGCGGCGCAGGCAGTTCATCGACGACCAGTGGTGCCTGCCGGCGACCTCGCTCAGCGCGATCAGGCGCGCGACCGCGGCGGCGTCGGCCGTGCTGCGGTCGCGCTCCGGCGGCACGTCGAGCCAGTGCCGCCAGGCCGGATAGGGGCGCAGGCGGATCACCAGGTCGACCCACGCGAACTGCAGCCATGCCCGGACCAGCGTGCGCAGGTCGGCGGGCGGGTAGCGCCGCACCGCGTCAATCATGCGCACGGGCGAGACCCTGTCTGGCGAGATCCTGCAGCAGGCCGTCGAGGTCGGCGCGGGCGGCCGCGGGCTCGACGGCGTATTCGTCGCTGATGCGCGCGACCACGGCATCGCCATCGCCGAGTTCGCGGTACAGCTGCAGCATGCGGCTGGCGACCGCGTTCAGCGCATAGTAGTCGCCACTGTGCAGATCGAGGATCACCGTCTCGTCACGTACCGTCTCGATCAGCAGGTGGCTCGGGATCACGTACTCGGGCATCGTCGTCATCGCGCTGCTTGGGACCGCAGTCATGATCCGGCCGCCGACCGCGCTTGGCAACCACCGCGCCGCCCACCGGACACGCGCCGGTACTCCGGGTCGGCGCCGCTGCGACCGCCCCGCGCCATCGACTCAGGGCGCCGGGCGGCGCGTGTCGCGCTGCTGCTCGCGCAGCCGGGCAAGCTTCTCGAGCACGTTTTTGGCACGATCGATACGCGCGACTATCCCTTCGTCACCGGGCTTGAGCGTCAATGCCGCCTGCCAGGTCGCGACCGCGGCCTCGAGCTGCTCGTCGAGATACAGGTGGTCACCGAGCTTGACCAGGGCCTCGATGCGCGGGCTCAGCATCGACAGCGCCTCTTCGCGCAGCCCGGCCACCTCGGCGTTGTTCGGCTGCAGGCGCCCCACCTCGTCGAGCATGTCCAGGGCCGTGCGGTAGTCGTGCGCCTCGATCGCGGTCTTGGCGTCTTTGAGCAGGACCTTCGCGCGCGCCTGGCGCTCGCGCTCGGCGCGTTCCTTGCGGCGTTCGGCATTGGCGCTGGCGATGGTCCGCAACTGCGCGTCGACGACCGCAAGGCGCTGCTCGATCGCCGGCTCGGCGGGCAGCCAGGCGACGATCTCGAAACAGCGCTTGGCCAGCTGCGGGCGGTCGGCGACGTGCACCTCGGCGCAGCCGAGCAGCGCCTGCGTCTTGCCGCCCAGCGCCTCCTTCCAGTACAGGCGTCGCGACGTCAGCACCAGGTCGTCGGGCTGCGCGTTGGACAGCTGTTCGAGCAGGCCGACCTTGCGCTTGAGGTTCTCGGCGTCGCCGACCAGGATGCGATCCTCGAGCGCGCGCTCCTCGCGCTCCCATTCCGCCTCCAGCGTGGCCTGCGCCGCCGCCATCGCGGCGGCATCGTCGACGGTCAGCGACGCCGACGCCAGGTAGCGCCGCGCCTCCCCCCAGTGCCCGCCCTTGGCCTTGTCGCGCGCGACCGCCAGCGCCTCGGCGGCACTCGCCGGCGGCTCGGCGAGCGGCTCTGCCGGCTGCAGCCCGTCGCCGAGCCCGGCGCACCCGGCCAGCAGCACGGCACCCAGCGCGAGCAGCGCCAGGCCGCCACTCGAACGCGGCCGCCGCCCGGCCGCGGGCCCGGTCGGAGGCCTGTCGAAGCGCCGCCCGCGGATCCGCGTCATCGCGCCGGCGGCGCCGTTGCCCGAGCGCATCGGCTCAGTCCCCGGCGGTCGACAGGATCTGCTCGATGAGCAGGTCGGCGTTGACGTCGTGGGCGACGGCGTCGACGTCCATCGCGCACACCTCGACGTCGCGGCGTCGTCCCTTCAGGCGCGCCGGGCCCATGTCGCGGTAGTGCTCGAGGCTGCCCGGCTGGCCGCCGGCGAGCATCGCACCGGTCAGCAGCACCCCGCCGGGTTCGGCCAGCCCGCACAGGCGGGCGGCCACGTTGACGGTGTCGCCGACGACCGTGTATTGCATGCGGTCGGCGCTGCCGAGGTTGCCGGCGAGCATCGGTCCGCTGCTGATACCGACGCGCAGCCGCACCGTCGCGAGGCCGAGCGGCTTGCGGATCCGGTTGACCCGCACCGTCAGCTGCTGGATCAGCATGCCGCAGGTCAGCGCGTGCAGACCGTGGTGCGGATCGGCGCGCGGCGCGCCGAACACGATCATGATCGCGTCGCCGATGAACTTGTCGACCGTGCCACCGCAGCTCTCGGCCGCCAGCGCCAGATAACCGAAGTAGTCGTTGAGCAGGGCCGCGACCTCGCCCGGTTCGCGGGTCTCCGACAGCTCGGTGAACCCGACGATATCGCAGAACAGCACGCTGCCGGTCACGCAGTCGCCGCCGAGCGCATTCGGCGAATCGCCTTCGAGCACGCGTTGCGCGACCTGGGGTGACACATAGCGCGAGAATGCCGCCTCGACGACATGCTTGCGGCGCGCGCCGTCGGCGAGGTGCTGGAAGGTCTCGAGTACCTGGCCGATCTCGTCGCGGCGTTCGAGCACGCCGTCGAGCGCGCGCTCGTCGAGCGCCTCGCCGGCGCGCGCGAGGCGCGCGATCGGTCGCGACAGGCGATGCGCCAGCACCGAGGCGAGGATCACGCCGGCAAAGATCAGCAGGGCCGTCGAGACCATCAGGAAACGCAGGGTCTGCTGCAGATCGTTCTCGAGCGGCGAACGGTCGATGCTGAGCGTCACATAACCGGCCGTGACGTCCTGGTAGACCACGGGGCTGACGTAGGTCACGGCCTGGTACTCGCCGTTGTCCCAGTCCCACGAGTGTTCGCCGGTCAGTCGGAAGCGCCGCGCGTAGTCACCCGGTGGGGTCACGCCGGCGATCATGACCGGCACGCCGTCGGCATCGTTCAGCGCCGCACCGAGCACCAGCTCGCTCTGCGAATGGCGCTGCAGCAGGATCTGCAGCGCCAGCGTGTCCGCGGCCATCAGCGGCTCGCCGCTGACCCGCGCCAGCTGCTCGACGATGACCTGGCTGAAACGGTCGACCTGGCTGCGGTAACCGGCCTCCTGCTGCTGGATCAGGTAGAAGCCGAGCACGCCCATGGCCAGTACGATCAGCGCCGCGATGCTGACCGACCACTTGAGGCCGAGCGGGATCGACGAGTTCTCGTAGCGCCGCCACATAGCACGCAGCATAGCGCCCGGGCCGGCGCGATGACGCGTTCCGGCCGGTATGAATACGCTGTCGCTGTGATGACTGGGCATGACGGTGCCTGCAACTCGGCCTCGGCCTCGCGGAGACGCGTAATCTACCACTTCGGGAAGCAGAATACGGCCCGCAGCGCAGCAGCCCGACCGCGTCGCGACCGCCGCCGCTAATGTTATAATATTACAAATGACGCCGCGCCGCGGCTTGCCGGCGGGCGGCGGCTCGCCCGGTCATTGCCCCGCCGCGCCTGCCATGGCCGCCCGGTTCAGTCTGTGTTCAGCGTCACACCGCTAGCATCACGGCAGGCTCGCAGGCAACGCGGGAGGCAGACGATGCGGACGATCACGGCAGCGGCGCTGGCAGTCCTGGCGACGACCGCCGGCACGGCAACGGCGGCCACGGCAGCGCATATCGGCTACGCCGAGGTGCTGTCCGTCGCACCCGTCTACGAGCGGGTCCTGACCCCGGTCTCGCAACGGCAGTGCTGGAAGCGGCGCATGACAGCGGCGCCGGCCGGCACACGCGACACCGGCAGCGAAGCGGTGGCCCGGCACTGCGTCACCGCGTGGCAACCGACATGGCGTCAGGCGCTGACCGGATACCGTGTAAAGTACCGGTATCGGGGTCGCATCGGAACGACCCGGACCGACCAGCACCCGGGCGAGCGGATCCGCGTGCAGCCGCGACTCGAGGCGATACACTTCTGATGGTAGGCGACGCGAGATCCAGGACGACGGCATGACACAGAGACTTTCGGAGACGCTGTTGGCGCTGCTGCTGGGCGTGACGATCGCGCTGCCGGCTCTCGCCGGGCCGGACCGGCGCAAATCGCTCGACGAGGCGGTGTCGGATGCGCGCGACCGCTACAACGGCCGCGTGCTGTCGGCCGAGACCCAGCGCCGCAACGGGCGCGAGTCGCACCGTATCCGGATCCTGACCGACGACGGCCGGGTCAAGCGCCTGAACATCGACGCCGAATCGGGCCACAGCGAACGCAAACGCCGCAAGTAACGGGGCCACGGATGCGTATCCTGGTAGTCGAGGACGAACCGGCGCTGCGCGCGCAGCTGGTCGACCAGCTGCAGGCCCGCGGCTACTCGGTGGACGCCGCCGAGGACGGCGAGACCGGACTGTACCTGGGCCGCGAGTACCCGATGGACCTGGCGATCGTCGACCTCGGCCTGCCGCGCCTTTCCGGGATCGACGTGATCCGCGAATTGCGCACCCTCGAACGTAACTTCCCGATCCTGATTCTGACCGCGCGCGACGCGTGGCAGGACAAGGTCGAGGGCCTCGAGAGCGGCGCCGACGACTACCTGACCAAGCCGTTCCACAGCGAGGAGCTGATGGCGCGGGTCAACGCGCTGCTGCGGCGTGCGGCCGGGCACAGCAGCCCGGTGCTCGACTTCGCCGGCATCCGCATCGATACCGTGGCGCAGACCGTTACCGTCGACGGCACGAGCGTCACGCTGACCGGCCACGAGTACCGCATCCTCGAGTACCTGATGGTCCATGCCGGCAAGGTGGTGTCGAAGACCGAGCTGACGGAACACGTCTACGACCAGGACTTCGACCGCGACAGCAACGTCGTCGAGGTCCTGATCGGGCGCATCCGCAAGAAGGTCGACCCGGGCGGCGAGCGCAAGCCGATCGAGACCCTGCGCGGGCGCGGCTACCGCCTGGTCAGAGACCCCGCCTGACGGTGCCGCGTTCGATCACGCGCCGCCTGCTGGTCAGCAACCTGCTGGTGCTGGCGACCTTTCTCGGCCTCGCCGGCGCGGCCCTCGACCGCGCGTTTCGCACCAGCAGCGAGACCGCGGTCCGCGAGCGCCTGCAGGCCCATGTCTACACGTTGCTGGCGACCGCCGACGCCGACTCCTACGGGCGCATGCGCCTGCCCGACGCCCTCGGCGTGCCGGCGTTCAACCAGCCCGACTCGGGCCTGTACGCCGAGGTGCGCGGCGAGGACGGCGCCTACCGCTGGCGCTCCGGTTCGCTGATCGGCACGCGCCACGTGCTGATTACCGGCCCCGCGCCGGGCAGCAGCCGCTTCCGCCTGCTGCCCGGGCTGGCCGTGTTCGAGCTCGGCATTGCCTGGGAGGACGACGCCGGGAACGCGATTCCTTACGCGCTCGGTGTCGCGACCGAGACCGGGGCCCTGCGCGCCGAGCAGGCGACGTTCCGCCACACGCTGTGGCTGTGGCTCGGTGGCCTCGCGCTGCTGCTGGTGGTCGTACAGACCCTGCTGGCGCGCTGGGGACTGTCGCCGCTGCGCGCGATGAGCGAAGCCGTGCGGCGCATCGAGGACGGCGACAGCGCCTCGATCGACGGACCGGTACCGCGCGAACTGCGCGGCCTCAGCGACAACCTCAATGCGCTGATCCGGCAGAGCCGGAGCCGCCAGGAACGCGTCCGCCACAGCCTCGCCGACCTCGCCCACAGCCTGAAGACGCCGCTCGCGGTACTGCGCGGCGCCGCCGAGCAGCAGGCCGACCCGGCGCTGCGCGAGACCCTGATCGAGCAGACCGGTCGCATCGATCAGATCGTCAGCTACCAGCGGCAACGCGCCGCCGTGGCCGGCGCCAGCGCGATCACGCGCCGGGTCGCGCTGGCCCCGGTGCTCGAACGCCTGGTCGGCAGTCTCGACAAGGTCTACGCCGGGCGCGCCATCGTCTGCACCTTGCAGGTGGCGGCCGAGACGCGGCTGCGCGCCGACGAGGGCGACCTGTTCGAGCTGTTCGGCAACCTGCTGGAAAACGCCTACAAGTTCGCCGCAGCGTCGATCCGGGTCAGCGCGCAGGCGAGCGACGACGACGTGATGGTCACGATCGAAGACGACGGCCCGGGCATCGCCGACGCCGACGTCGAACGCCTTCTGCGGCGCGGCGAGCGCGCCGATCAGCGCCACGCCGGCGAGGGCATCGGCCTCGCGGTGGCCGCACAGATCGCGGCGCAATACGCCGGCGACCTGGCGATCGCCGCCGGCGATCGCGGCGGCGCGCAAATCCGCGTGTCGCTACCACGCTGAGCGCCACTCCGCCGGCCATCGTCGTGGGCACCCGACCGGCGCTGGACATCCGGTCGCCGTTTGTCGACGGCAATGCGCTGCGACAGCCCCGCCGGGCCGTCGCCGGTGCCGATGGTCGTCGCAACCAACCGGAAACCGGTTTCGACGCGAGCTGCCGGCGCGACCGGATCCGGTCGGTGTCGACGCCGCCGGCGGCGGCGTAGTCGGGCACGCGATTCCTGTTCGCAGCAGCGCGTCGCCCGGCCCGCCGGCCGGCGGCTGCCGTGGCGCCGGATTCAAGCCGTGGCGGTCGCGGTCGCTACCCTGCTCGAGCCCCACGCACGAAGGCCGCCCATGCCCAGTGACGCAAATCCCGACGACGCGCAGGAACCGCTGATCCGCTTCGGCGACGCCTGGATCCCGGCCCATGACGCGTGGAAGAAGATGGAGACGGCGACCGTTGTCGTCGACCGCATCGACCGCTTCAACGAGAACTTCCCGCAACTGTCGAGCCATCGCACGCGCGATGTCGTGCCGCTGGTGCGCCGCCGGCTGAAGAACGTCGAGCTGCGCATGCCGCGACCGGCCGAGCAGCCGGACATCGCGGCGATCGCCAGCGGCCTGCTGGAGACGCTGTCCCCGGACGACGTGCTCGATGCGCTGGCCGAACGGCACGCGTCGGAGATGGGCCTCGACCAGCTGATCCAACTGGTCGGCGAACGACCGTATCTCGACGCGCTCGGTCGCGAGGCCGGGGATTTCGCGATGAACCGCATCTCACCCGAGCAGACCGCGCAGCTGTGGAACGAACTCGGCCGCCCGGCACCGGGCGGTGGCCTGTGGTCGGCCGGCAAGATCCAGTCGCTGCTCGCCGAAGCGGCCGACTAGGCGCAGCGACGCCGCGCGTCGCGCCGCCTGTGGGCGCTAGTCCTCGGGCTCGAGCTGCAGCGACACCGAATTGATGCAGTAGCGCAGACCGGTCGGCTGCGGGCCGTCGGCAAACACGTGTCCGAGGTGTGACCCGCAGCGCCGGCAGTGCACCTCGGTGCGCTGCATGCCAAGCGAGCTGTCGGTCTCGGTCTCGACCGCGGCGTCGTCGAGCGGCGCGAAGAAACTCGGCCAACCGGTGCCGGAATCGAACTTGGTGCCGGACCCGAACAGCGCCTCGCCGCAGGCGACGCAGCGATAGGTCCCGGCCGTCTTGGTATCCCAGTACGCGCCGGTGAAGGCCCTCTCGGTGCCCTTCTGGCGGCACACGTGGTACTGCTGATCGTCGAGCAGTTCGCGCCACTCGGCATCGGTCTTTTGGATCCTGTCGGTCACGTCGCCCCCTCGCGCGGGATGCCCCGACGGCAATTGCGCTTGCTTGGTTTTTCCAATGCTCACTATACTCGCGGCCCTGTCCGTTCCGCGTCTACTGGGTTTTTGCCATGGATTTTCGCGCCTTTCATCCGCCCCTCCGCACCCTGATGGGCCCCGGTCCGTCGGACGTGCCGCCCCGGATCCTCGAGGCACTGGGCCGACCGACGATCGGCCACCTCGACCCGGCCTTCATCGAGCTGATGGACGACGTCAAGCGGCTGCTGCAATACCTGATGCAGACCGAGAACGCGCTGACGATGCCGATCTCGGCGCCCGGCTCGGCCGGCATGGAGGCCTGCTTCGTCAACCTCGTCGAGCCCGGCGACAAGGTCATCGTGTGCCAGAACGGCGTGTTCGGCGGGCGCATGAAGGAGAACGTCGAGCGCTGCGGCGGTGTTGCGGTCATGGTGCAGGACCCGTGGGGCAGCGCGATCGACCCGCAGAAGCTCGAAGACGCGCTGCTCGCCAATCCGGATGCGAAGGTCGTCGCCTTCGTCCACGCCGAGACCTCGACCGGCGCCCAGTCCGATGCCGCGACGCTGGCCGAGCTGGCCCGCCGCCACGACTGCCTGACCATCGTCGACACCGTAACGTCGCTCGGTGGCACCCCGGTCCGGGTCGACGAGTGGCAGCTCGACGCGGTCTACTCCGGTACCCAGAAATGCCTCAGCTGCGTGCCCGGCATCGCCCCGGTGACCTTCAGTGAGCGTGCCCAGCACCGGATCAAGAACCGCACCCACAAGGTGCAGAGCTGGTTCCTCGACATGAATCTGATCATGGGTTACTGGGGCCAGGGGGCGAAGCGTGCCTACCACCACACCGCACCGGTCAACGCCATGTACGCACTGCACGAGGCGTGCCTGATGGTGCACGAGGAGGGGCTGGAGAATGCCTGGGCGCGGCACCGCCGCAACCACGTCGCATTGCGCGCCGGCCTCGAGGCGATGGGCATCGCGTTCATCGTCGACGAGGCCCACCGCCTGCCGCAGCTGAATGCCGTGCGCATCCCCGACGGCGTCGACGACGCCGCGGTGCGCCGCCGCCTGCTGCAGGAACACCACCTCGAGATCGGCGCCGGCCTCGGCGACCTCGCCGGCAAGGTCTGGCGTATCGGCCTGATGGGGTACAGCAGCCGCATCGAGAACATCACGGGCTGTCTCGGCGCACTCGACGGCGTGCTCGCCGACATGGGCGCGCCGGTCGCCGCCGGTGCCGCGCTGCCGGCGGCCGAGAAGGTGCTGGCCGCCGCCTGACCGGGCATGGGTCGATCGCGTCGTCGCGGTCCCGGCAGGCGCCTGGTCCTGACGCTGGCCGCGTTGGCCAGCCTGATCGCCGGTTACTACCTGGGCCAGGCCTGGCAGCGCCAGCCGCTGGCCGACCTGACGGCGGTCGTCTATGCGAACGGCCGCGCGATCGACTACCCGGCGGGCCTGGCGATCGCCGATGCGGCACCGGCATGGCGGCTGTTCGTCGCCGCCGACATCCGCGAACCGGCCTGCACCGGGTTGCGCCGCGACTATGCCCTGGTCATCAACCGCCTCGCCCACCGCCCCGACATCCAGCAACGCGTGCGCCTCAGCGTGCTCGCCTATGACCGGCCGGAACCCGAGCGCGTGGCGCTGTTCACCGGCGGCCACGACTGGGTCGACGTGATCAGCGCCGACCGCGCGACGCTGGACGGCCTCGCCGGTCAGCTCGACATGCGGCCGGCCGGCGGCGCCTGGTGCACCGGCCCCCGGGCCGCGGCGACCCTGGTCGCCCCGGATGCGACGGCGTGGGCGCTGATTCCGCATGAGGCAGCGGCTATCATGGCGCGCAACATCATCACGCTGATCGATTTCGTGGAGTGACGACCGAGATGCCGGACCCGGCCAAGCCCAGCCTGCTCGACCACCTGTCGACCAACCTGCTGCGGGTCCTGCCGCAGCACCTGCTGGCGGCCGGTATGTACGGGCTGATGCGCGCCGAGACGCCGTGGCTCAAGGACCTGCTGATCCGCCGCATCAGCCGCCACTACGCCATCGACGTCAGCGAGGCCGCCGAGCCCGATGCGCTGGCCTATCCGAGCTTCAACGCGTTCTTCACGCGCGCGCTGCAGCCCGACGCGCGGCCGATCGCGGCCGATGCGATCGTGTCGCCGGCGGACGGCACGGTCAGCCAGATCGGCGCGCTCGACGGCGAACGCCTGCTGCAGGCCAAGGGCCGCGACTTCTCCGTGACCGCGCTGCTCGCCGGCGACCGCGCCGCGGCCGACAGGTACCGCGACGGCCTGTTCGCGACCGTCTACCTGTCGCCACGTGACTACCACCGCGTCCACCTGCCCTACGCCGCGACCCTGCGCGCGATGGTGTTCGTACCCGGCCGGCTGTTCAGCGTCAGCGATGCGACGACGCAGCTGGTGCCTGACCTGTTCGCGCGCAACGAGCGCGTGATCTGCCACTTCGATACCGCGCTCGGGCCGATGGCGGTGATCCTGGTCGGCGCGATCTTCGTCGGCAGTATGGAGACCGTCTGGCATGGCGAGGTGCGCGGTCAGCGCGGCCAGCCGACCAAATGGGTCTACCGCGGCGAACAGCGCCGGCAGTTCGCGACCGCGGCCGAGATCGGTCGCTTCAACATGGGGTCGACGGTGATCGTGCTGCTGCCCGGTGGTGTCGCGAGCTGGTCGTCGGCGCTGCGGCCCGGCAGCAGCGTGCGCATGGGCGAGGCCCTGGGTACGCCGACCGGGGTGACCGGCTGAGCGGCGCTCGACGGCGGCGTGGCGCGGCCGGCGACCGGACGGTCTCAGCGGTACTCGGCGGCGGTGATGAACTCGCCGAAGGTCTCGCACCAGACCACGACCGCCCGGTACGCGGCCGGGTCGATCGCTGCCGGGACATCGACGACGAAGTTCTCGAACGTCCGGACGTGGCCGACCTGCACCATGCGATCCTTGATCGCGTTGAACGCGTCTTCGGTCTCGACGAACTCGGGCGACAGGTACAAGCGGTAGTCCGGCCCCGGCGCGATCTCGCCGCGCAGCGAGATCTGCGAGCGGCCGATCGACACCACGCCCTCGCCCCAGTGCAGCGCATCGCTGCCGGCCAGCGTGCGGCGGAACTGGCCCGAGTAGATCGCCTGCGCGGCGATCGCCTCGACCTGTGAATCCTGCGGGGCCGGCGGCGCGGTCAGGATCGGCAGCACGTAGATGCCCGCCGCGAAGCCGATCAGCCCGACGACGGCGTGGGTGACAACGAGAAACAGCGACTTGCGCATCTGGCGTCTCCGTGAGGGATGTCTGCCGCTAAGACCGGCGGGATGCGAGCATTCTTGCACAACGGCAGCCACCGCGATGCATGAAGCCACGCCGCGATGCGGTCTCAGCAGCGCTGCAGTGAGAAACTCATCACCGCGTCGATGTCGCGACAGCCGAGGCGCAGCATCAACAGGCGATCCAGGCCCACCGCGACGCCGGCACAATCGGGCAGGCCGTGCTGCAGTGCCGCGAGCACGCGGCGATCGACCTTGATCGGCGGCCGGCCCGCCGCACGCCGTGCGCAATTGTCGGCCTCGAAGCGCGCCGCCTGTTCGTCGGCGTCGCTGAGTTCGTGGAAACCGTTGGCCAGTTCGACGCCGCGATAGAAAAGCTCGAAGCGCGCCGCGGTCTGCCCGTCGGCATTCAGCCGGGCCAGCGCCGCCTGGCTCGCCGGGTAGTCGGTCACGAAGCACAGGCGGTCGGCGCCGAGCGCCGGCTGGATCAGGTGACTGAACAGCAGGTCGAGCCAGCCGTCGCGATCGAGCTCCATGCCCTCGGCACCGAGGATGTGGCGCGCGACGGCGTAGCCGCGCAGCGACTCCGGGTCGGCCGCGAACACGTCGATGTCGAGGTGTTGCGCGAACAATGCCGCGTAGTCGTTGTGGCGCGCCGCGAGGTCGGGCATGCCGAGCGCCAGTCGGGCGACGTCGGCGACCTCGTCGATCAGCGTCGGCAGGTCGCAGCCGGGCCGGTACCACTCGAGGATCGTGAACTCGGGGTTGTGCAGGCGGCCGGCCTCGCCGTCGCGAAACGCCTTGCAGATCTGGTAGATCGGCCCGCTGCCGGCCGCCAGCAGGCGCTTCATCGCGAACTCCGGCGACGTCTGCAGGTACAGCGTGGTGCCGTCGGGATAGACCGGGCCGCGGTAGCGCGCCGTCAGCGGCTGCAGCGCCGGATCGGTGCCGGCCGTCGCGCACGCCAGCGGCGTCTCGACCTCGAGCACGCCGCCGTCGGCGAAGTGTCGGCGCAGGTCGGCGAGCAGCGTGGCGCGGGCACGCAGCGCCGCGAGGTCGGCGCCAGGACGCCAGTCGCTGTCGAGTGCCCTGTCCCGCAACTAACGCCTCACTCAGCGCTGCCTCGAGGGCCTGCGGCAAGGCACGCGGGCCGGGCAACGCCAGCGCGAGCGCGGCATGACACCGCCGTCAGCCATTACGGTAACCGCCGACGGGAACGCCAGCCCCGCGCCACTGCCGCGCTGCGTCCGCGCCGAACCCCGACACCGCGCCCGCGAACCCGCCGCGCGTCGGCGCGCGGGCGATCGTCCGGGCGACAGGCGGGTGGCGGCACCGCACACGGGCGGCTCGTCAATCGTCCTTGACCCGGCTGACATAGTCACCGGTCCGGGTGTCGACCTTGATCTTCTCGCCGGTCTGGATGAACAGCGGTACGCGCACGACCGCGCCGGTCTCCAGCGTCGCCGGCTTGCCGCCGCCGCCCGAGGTGTCGCCCTTGAGGCCGGGGTCGGTCTCGGTGATCTCCAGGGTCACGAAATTGGGCGCCTCGACGGCGATCGGCGAACCGTTCCACAGCGTGACCATGCACACGTCCTGCTCCCGGATCCAGTTGGTCGCGTCGCCCATCGCGTTGGCGTCGGCCTGGACCTGCTCGAAGCTCTCGTTGTCCATGAAGTGCCAGAACTCGCCGTCGCTGTACAGGTACTGCAGGTCGCGCTCGATGACGTCGGCGGCCTCGACGGTCTCGCCGGAGCGGAAGGTCTTCTCCAACACCCGCCCGGTCTTGAGGTTGCGGATCTTTACCCGGTTGAACGCCTGGCCTTTGCCGGGCTTGACGAATTCGTTTTCAATTATGGTGCATGGGTCACCATCGAGCAGCAGCTTGAGACCGCCCCTGAACTCGTTTGTGCTGTACGTCGCCATTCGATCCTCGTCAATACACAAGAGCAACAAAGCCGGTAATGATAACCCCTTCGCCCGCATGCTTGGAATCCGCGTCCTGGCAGCACGACATGGCGACGGCCATCACCGACGCCGCGGAACTGCTGACCCTGCTCGGCCTGCCGACTGCCAGCGCGGATGTCGACGACGGCTTTCCGCTGCGCGTGCCGCGCTACTTCGCCGGCCTGATGCGCCGCGGCGATCCCGCCGATCCGCTGCTCGCCCAGGTGCTGCCGTGCGCCGCGGAACGGCTGACCGTGCCAGGCTACACGTCGGACCCGGTCGGCGACCTCCGGGCCCACGTCGGCGGCGGCCTGATCCGCAAGTACCGCGGCCGCGCACTGGCGGTGGTCACTGGCGCCTGCGCGGTCCACTGTCGTTACTGCTTTCGCCGCCATTTTCCGTACGCCGAGCACACGTCGCTGAAGGACTGGCGCGGCGCGCTCGCGACGCTGCGCGACATGCCCGACGTCGACGAATTGATCCTCAGCGGCGGCGACCCGTTGAGCCTGTCCGACGCGCGCCTCGCTGCCCTGGTCGATGCCGCTGCCGACGTCGTCCAGCTGCGCCGGCTGCGTATCCACACCCGCCTGCCGGTGGTCCTGCCCGGCCGGGTGACCGCGCGGCTGTGCGACATCCTCGGCGCGACACGCCTGCAGGCGGTCGTCGTGATCCATGCCAATCACCCCAACGAAGTCACGCCGGTGCTGGCGGCCGCGCTGGCGCCATTGCGCGCGGCCGGCATCCCGCTGCTGAACCAGGCCGTGCTGCTCAAGTCGGTCAACGATGATGCCGATACCCTCGCAGAGCTCAGCGAATCCCTGTTCAGGGCCGGCGTGCTGCCGTATTACCTGCACCTGCTCGATCCGGTCGCCGGTGCCGCACATTTCGACGTGCCGACCGCCCGGGCGAAGGCGCTCCACGCCGCGCTGCTGGCGCGCCTGCCCGGCTATCTGGTGCCGCGCGTCGTGCGCGAGACCGCCGGCGCGAGCGGCAAGACGCCGCTGGCGCCGCTGTGACGGGGGATTTTGGGAACGCGGTGCATTTATCGCGCGCCTGTGGCTAGAATTGACGACTGACAGGGGGTTATGTCGGGTGTTTCGTGTACGACATCAATCCGCTGCGCCAGTATCGTGGGCGATTCCATTTCTACCGGATGCGAGTTGGCGGGCACATTGACCGGACCAGACGACAAGAAGGCGAGCAGATCATCGGCCGATGCCAATACCGAGCCGCAGCACCCCCTGCTGGGCCTGAAGATCCCGTCGCAGTCGGCGCCCAAGGCCGACAACATGCTGCTCGATCCGAAAGAGACCGAGGCCTGGTTCGACGCCCTGCCGATGGCGAACATCGGCGAGACGGCCCGCCAGGTGTACAACACGCTGATCGAGTTCAACCGCATCGAGTTGCCCGACCTGCTGCGTGCCAAAACGGTCGAGAAGTTCCGTCCGCCGGTCGAGTACATCACCAGCAATCTGCAGAAACACTACATCGACATCGGCCTGCCGCTGTCGGCCAAGGGCTGGAAGACGGCGTCGCTGGCCCGCGAGCTGCAGAAAGAACTGGCGACGTCGTACAAGATCATCGTCGAGCGCATGATCGGCGGCGATGGCAGCAACTTCGATCGCCGCCTGCTGGTCATCGCCTTGCACCGCGCCCTGCACTATCTCGGCCAGACGCTGTTGCAGAACGCGCTGATCTACTCGGCCTGGCCGGATGGCATGTGGCGTGAGATCAACAGCATCTTCGCCTACGCGTCGCAGAATCACGTGCACCAGGTCCCGGTGAAACCCGACGACGGACGACAGAACGCGCCGAGCACGACGATCGAGGACCTGTTCAAGGCGCTGATGCTGTTCGCCAGCTCGACGCCGCACCGGCTGCGCCAGAGCCATGCCCGCCTGCTGTTCGCCAACCTCGCTGACTGGACGCGTTACACGAGCATCCTGCACGCCGACGATGGTGGCACCAGCCTCGGACGCTTCAACGTCGACCTGTGGTCCGACTCGGCGCCGATGCACAACTCGCTGCGCACGCCGGTGCCCGGCAAGCGCATCGCGATCCTCGACGTCCGCGAGCTGCTGAAAAAGCTGCGCAGCGACTTCGAGGACGCCCCGTGGGACAACCGCGGCGGCCTGCAGTCCGGCAAACCGGTGGTCACCCGCCCGCTGCTGCGGTTGCTGATCATGGCCTGGAGCCGGCCGCCGGATCGCCGCTTCGTGCGCACCAAGCTGAACTTCGACCTGCGCGTGGTCGCCGGGCTGCATGCCGTGTACGGCAACCTGAAATCCGACGATGACACGCCGTATGCGCCGACGCGCACCGAGCTGTTCACGCTCGAGGAGACCGATTCGGCCGACGGCGGCCCGGTCCGCAAGGTGCGTTGGTCCACGGGCAGCCTCGAGGACGTGTCGCTGGCGCCGCTCGACAGCGATCTGGTATCGGATTCGCTGTTCGCCGACAGCCGCCTGTTCGGCGCCGAACCGACGATCCCGCCGGCGCGCCTCAGGGAGTTCGCCGAGGAACCGCGCGACCACGACGACAAGGCCCGCGACGAGCACGAGCCGCACGCGGTCAAGACGATCAACGAGAGCGCCGGCGGCTACTGCATCCGCTGGGTCGGCGAAGGCATCCCGCGGGTCAAGATCGGCGAACTGATCGGCGTCGAGTCACCATCCAACCGCACGACCTATGGCCTCGGCGTCATCCGCTGGATGAAACAGATGCCCGACCAGGCGCTGGACCTCGGCCTCGAGGTGATCTCGACGCGCTGCGAGGCCGCCGACGTGCGCGAAGCCGGCGGCGACTCGCCGCGCAATCGCGCGCCGTCGTACAAGTGCCTGGTGGTCAACGACACCGACCCGGCCAGCAATGCCACTGCCAGCCTGGTGCTGAGCGCGATGAACCTGCAGACCGGCATCGACCTGGTACTGAACGTCGGCGGCAGGGAGCAGCTGATTCGCCTGAGCAAGCTGGTGGAGTTCAGCAGCGCGTTCGCCCGCTACCATTTCGAGATGGTCAAGTCCGATGACGACGCCGACGACGGCGACGAGCGCCCGGGCGACGAATTCAGCGACCTGTGGGGCAACCTGTAAACCATGCGCGCCCTGGCCAGCATCAGGCAGCGTCGCGCCGATGATCCGACGATCGGCAAGGAGCCGTTGCACCGTGTCCGCCTACCCTGAATTCGCCGAATCGCCCCGCGACGCCGTCGAGACGCCGGTGGAGCTGCTGGTCGTCGGTTGTTCGCTGAGCGTCGCCGACGGCTTCGCCAACGCGCTGCGCAACCAGGGCCAGGCAGCGCACCTGAAGACTGCAGAGACGGCCGATGCGCTCGATCAGCAGTTGAGCAACGACAGCTGCGACATGGTCGTCGTCAATGCCGACGCCGACGGTCTGTCACCCGTCGAGGCGATCGGCAAGGTGCGTGCGTACAACCCGACGGCACGCATCCTGCTGGTCTGTGAGAGACCGGACGACCTGCGGTCGATGGCCATCGACCGCGGCCTCCAGGACCTGATCCGGATCGACGACGAGGAGCACATCGCGCTGGCGGTACGCCGCGAGCACGAGACGCTGTTGCTGCGCCAGGAGACCGCGCAGCTCAAGCGCCAGCTGGAGGAGGCCGAGGAACGCAGCAACCTGCTCGTGCAGAGCTCGCGCGACGCCATCGCCTACGTCCACGAAGGCATGTACCTACACACCAACCAGGCCTACCTCGATATGTTCGGCTACGAGTCGGCCGACGAGATCGACGGGCTGCCGATCATGGACATGATCGATGCCGAATCGCGCGGCGCGTTCAAGGGCGCGCTGCGCAAAGTCGGCGAGACCGGCAAGCACGTCGAGGAGTTCCGCTGCATCACCGGCGACGGCAACGCGTTCAACGCGCGCATGGAGTTCTGCCCGGCGAGCATCGACGGCGAGGCCTGCACGCAGGTCATGATCCGCGACCAAAGCCAGAACCTCGCGCTGCAAAAACGCATCGAGGAGCTGACCAGCAAGGACACGCAGACCGGGTTCTTCAACCGGCAGTCGTTCATGGAGCGGCTCGAGGCACTGATCGCCGATCCGCAGCAGCAGGACAAGGGGCACGCATTGGTGCAGCTGTCGATCACCAACTATCCGGCGATGCGTGAGACCTGCGGCTTCGGCTGCGCCGAACAGATGCTGACCGAGGCCGCGAGTGTACTCGCCGCGACGGCGACCACCGCGCACACCATCGCCCGTTTCGGCGATCACGATTTCATGATCCTGTGCGACGACGAGGAGCCGGCGCTGGAGATCGCCGAGCGCTGTCTGCACAACCTGCGCAACCACGCCTTCAAGGGCATCGACGACTCGCCGATCAAGCCGACCTATTCGATCGGCGTGACGCGCACCGACGGCGCCGAAATCACGGCACACGAACTGATCAACCGGTCGTGCCGCGCCACGGGCATCGCGCGCTCCGAGGGCGAGAACCGGGTGATCTTCTACAACGACCAGATTCCCGGCGACACCGGCCACCTCGCCGAGGCCGACGCCGCCGTCGTCAAACAGATCGATCACGCGCTGGCCAACGACGGCTTCCGTCTCAAGTACCAGCCGATCGTCAGTCTGCAGGGCGACACCCGGGAGAACTACTCGGTCTACCTGCGCATGGTCAACGAAGACGGTTCCGAGGTGGTGCCGGATGTCTTCCTGTCGCCCGCCCAGGACGCCAGCCGCCTGGCCGAAATCGACCGCTGGGTCGTGCGCAACGCGATCCGCGAGCTCTCCAGCCACCGCCGCGACGGCAAGAAGATCATCTTCTACATCATCCTGTCGCGTGCCGGCATCGAGGACGATTCGATGCTGCTGTGGATCGTCGACTGCCTGCGCGAATTCCGCGCCAAGGGCTCGTGGCTGGTGTTCCAGTTCCGCGAGAGTGACCTGCGCAACGCCCTAACCCCCGCCAAGGAACTGATCAGCGGGCTCAAGAAGATCAACTGCCGGATCGCGATCAACAACTACAACGACGAAGAGACCAACGGCCTGCTCAAGCATCTCGCGATCGACGTCGTCAAGCTGTCACCGGAGTTGATGCGCGGCCTGGCCAGCGATGCCGCCCAGCAGGACCGCATGACCGACATCAACCGCCGCCTGCAGGAGGCCGGCTACAAGACCATCGCCAGCGGGGTCGAGGATGCCGGCAGCCTGGCGATCCTTTGGAACGTCGGCGTCAACTATATCCAGGGCTATTTCCTGCAGGAGCCATCGAGCACGATCGCGTTCGAGGAGGAGCAGGAGGCGTTGCCGTGACGACCGGCTGCCGGCTACCGGCCAGCCATGAAAAAAGCCCCTGATGGGGCCGCCGCGTCGCCGGGCCCCGGCCTACCAGGGCATGAACGCATTCATGAACGACATCGGTCGGCCGACGCTGTAGCTGAGCCGCCCCATGTCGTGCTGCATGTACTGCGTCGCCCGCCCCATCGTGTGGGTCGCGCGGGTCATCGACTGGATGGCGCCGTCCATCGAATCGAGGTTGGCCAGCATCGGCTCGAGCGTCGCGACCTTGTTGTCGATCGAGTCCATCGTGACCGTCATCGCGCGGATGTTTGCGGTCAACTGACCCATGTTCTCGGACACGTTCTGCATGTTGCCGGACAGGATCGTCATGTTCGAGTCGACGCTGATGGCCAGGTAGTGCACGTCCCGGGCGAGGTTGTAGACGAGGTAGAAGCCGTAGGCGGCGAGGATGATGAACGCGAACAACGACGGATAAACGATTAATTCCCAACGCCGGGCGCTCGACTCGAACACCTCCGAGAGCCGCGCGTACTCGGCGTTTGCGTCCATCTTGGTTTCGGCGACATCGCTCGTGTCGTTCACAGCGCGTCCTTACATTTCGGGTATGGTAATGTTCTTATTTTACTATAAATAGCCCCCGAAAGATACCATGGCGGCCGCGTAACAACGCCCGTGGCGACGCCTTCGACGCGCTATGATGCAGCGCAGCAACCGTGGCGATCAGCGTAGCAATGGCGCGCGCGCGTCCCCCTTGTCATCCAGCAAACGGATGACTTCGTTCAACTTTTCCTGCTGACCACGCTCCTTGAGTCGAACCGCCGCCTCGAAGAAGGCGTCCTGGGCCAGCGCCGGTTTGCCCATCGCCTCGTAGAGATTGCCGAGTTCGCCGAACGGATCGGGTTCGCCCGGGTACTGGGTCACGGCGTCCATGTAGGCGGCCTCGGCACGCTCGAACTCGCCGTCCCAATAGGCACGCCGGGCGCGTTGCAGGAGTTCGTCGAGCCCGGGAGGCGCGGCCGTCGCCGGAGCCGCCGCCGATGGCGGGCGAAACGCCCCGGATTCCGGCGTGTGCCGCGTCATGTCGTCGCGCCCGCGAACGTCGTAGACCGGCAAACTGCCACCGATCATCTTCGGCGGCGCACGTTGCGGCGGCGTCGGTTCCACCGCGGCCGCCGGCGGCATCTGCCCGGCGACCGGCGCGGCCGGCGGCACGGCGCCCTGCGCGGGTCGGCTGGCGCTCGCCGGATCGTGCGGCGCAGAACCGGGCAGCCCGACGTCGACAACACCGAACAGAACCAGGCCGACGAACAGGAAGGCCAGCAGCGTCCACAGGATCAGGTGGCTGGCCAGCCAGCTGACGACAGCAATTACGGGGCCAGCCGGCATGCCGCGCTCAGGTCAGCATGTCCGCGTACAGCACCGCGGCCAGTGCGTTCCACTCCGCGGCACCCTTGCCACGTGGCTCCTGTTCGAATACCGCCAGGCCCTCGCTGAACGAACGCCGGTAAGCGGTGCGTTGCGACAGGCGCGGCTTCAGATGGCGGATACCGGGCAGCGAGACCAGCGCCGCGGCGGCCTCGTCCGACTCGCGGATCGCACGATGCGTATCCGCCCGGTTGATGAAGCCGAGCACCTCCGGTGCGCCGTCGCGGGCGACCGAGTCGAGGAACCGCAGGAAGCGCTGCGTCGACCAGATGTCGGCCTGGGACGGCGGAACCGGCACGAGGATGCGATTGGCGATGGTCAGGGCCTGCCGGAAATGGTCCATCGATGCCGTACCGACATCGATCAACACGTCACCCCGCCCGTGCAGCAGCTCCGGTTCGTAGAGCAGGCTGCTGTCGAGGCGCTCGACGGACGGCTCGAAGCCCTCTTCGCGGCGGACTTCGAGGACGTCGGAGAGCGTCGCTTGCGGATCCGCGTCGATGACGACGACGTCGTGCTCGGCCAGCGCGAGCCAGACAGCCAGGTTGAAGGTGACCGTGCTCTTCCCGGACCCACCCTTGAGGCTGCCGATGACCGTGATCATGGCGACGTCAGTCCGGCGCGTTCAGCTGCCGCCGCACCAATCGCAAGTCGAAGCGCCGAGCGGACTGTCGTAGGTCGTCGCCCAGCCGGGCAGCCGGTCCGCGCCACCACGCGCAGCGCGCTGCGCCAGCGTCGCGCCGCGGCCATAGCCCGCGGGACGGAATTCGCGGCCTGCTGCCGCCTGTACCGATGCGCGGTGCAGCGGCGCAGGGCGCCAGGTGTCACGCGGCATTCCCGCCGCAGTGGTGCGTGACACGTACGCCGGCCGCATGGCGATCGGGCGGTAGCTGGCGACCGTGCGTGGCGCATACGCCGTGCGCGCGACTGTCGGCGCTGCCGACGGTCGCCACGCCGGCGCACCACCGGCGAACGCCGGCGCCGGCCGCGTCATGCCGCGCGCCGCCCCGACCGGCGCGGCAACCGGCCGGTAGTAACGGTGGTCGCCGGCCGCCGAGAGCCGGCGGCGTTCCGTCGGACGCGATACGAACTGGCGCGAATAGCGCGCAGCCGGGTACTGCCAGGGGCGGGCCATCTGCGCGAACGGGTTCGCCCAGACCGGCATGTGCGTCCACGGTGCCGGCGGCGGATAAGCGACCTGTGCTGCTGGATAGGCGATCGGCGGATAGGCCATCGACGGCGCCGCGTAGGCCACCGGCCGGCCGCTTCGCGTATCCATCGGCTGGCCGCGATAGGCCGCGCGCCTCGCCGGCCGGGTCGGCCGGTAGGCGGTCCGTGGCCGGTTCGCCAGTCGTGTCGCGTACGCCGGCGCGGTGACGGCGCGCCGTGACGTCGACCGCCCGTACCCGTGGCGCGGGCTCGACAGCGAACCGTGCGGACGGAACGCCGGCATGTTCGCGACGCGCCGGTAGGCCTGTTGTGGCGCCGGGGCGTAGGCGGCCGGCCGCCACTGCTGACCGAACGAACCGGCGTGCGCCGGGGCCAGCGCGACGCTAGCAACGATCACTGCGCCAGCAAGTGCAAATGCCTTCCCTGAAATCCTCATGTCGCTCCTCATCAAAAAAACTGTTGTGTCCCGCCGCGACGACGCCGACCGGGCTGCTGCCGACCGACGGCTCTGCGCCGACCGGTCGTAGCCGTCAGCGTCCCATCCAGTAGGGCGTGTATACCGGCATCGCCGAGTAGCCCGACTGTTGCCGCGCGGGGGTTGCGAGTTGTTGGTATCTGTTGCTCACCATCTGCTCGTAGGATGGCCTGCGGGCCGTGGCCGCCGGACGAAACACCGAACCCTGTGCGGCGCGGCGCTGCGCCCGCGCCGGTCTATCCACATGCGCCTTAGCTGGCGGCTCGCGCCGCACGTTGGGGCGGAAATTGTGTTGCCTGTCGTGGCCTGCCAGGGGCCTGACCAGGCGCGGCGATATCGCGCCTCGCGGCCAAGCCACTTCATTGACCAGCGACTCGCGCGAGCGCGTGTAGCGAGCTTTCGCGCCGGTCGTGACCGGCCGCCAGCGCGACAGACGCTGTGGCTGACGCTTCGCTCCCGCGAGCGGGCGAAACAGTCCGCGGTGCCCACTGCCGGTGTAGCCACCCGATGCCGAGCTGCCGGCGTACGCCGTGTCCGGGAGCAGTGGCGAGAGCGCCGTCAGTCCCATCGTGATCCCGACTGCCAGCCACCGCGCAATCACATCGTACCCCGCAAACGATGATCCACAGGACACCCCATCATTACACCGATGGACACAATATATACGACGACCCAGGGGTGTCAATCACAAGATATTGTGGACAACGCTGTGATAACCGGCGCGAAAGCTGTGGATGAGCTGTGGATATCGTAGCAAGAACAAAGGAATAATTCAGCGAATCAGTAACTTCAGCGTCTTTATTGACGTGAAGCGTTTAAAGCGGCCCGATCATGCCCGAGCGTCGTCATCGGCGCCGCTCGACCCACCGCGCCTACCACAACGGCCAACCGGGACCAACGCCCGGCGGCATCGGTGCAGGCAGCGCCGGCGGCGGCAGTAGCGGTTGCGGCAGCGTCGGCGGCGCCAGCGATTCTGCCTGCAGTTCTTCGTAGGTCGGCCGGCGCCGCCGCTGCATCGGCCGGAACTGCGACTGCAACTCGGCCGACGACGCCCCCGGGGGTGAGGACAGATCGGGGCGCCCGGCGCCGGGCTGCGCGTAAGGCGAGGCCCGCTCATCGGGACGGAAACGCAGGCCCAGTTCCTGTCCGCGGGTCACCGGCAGCGCCTTGCGCGCGCCGGTTCGCCCGTTGAAGATCAGGCCACTGGTGTCGCGTCGCGACGGCACCGCCGGCTGGTTACGCCGCGGCATCGACGCCCCGGCATTGCCGCCCGCCCGGGTGCGTGCCTGCTGTTCCGGGGCGCTGCCGCGCTGAATGTCGGGGGAGATCGGGCGGAACAGTGGCCGCTTGGTCGGCGACGAGAACACGGTGCCGCTGCCGGGCGCCGCCTGCGCCACTGACGATGCAGGCGAAACCAGCAGGCCCAGGTTCAACAGGCCAAGTAACCCGGCCAGACCGAGCAGTCGCGCAACCAAGACAGACCTCGCGGTATTCGATCCGCACCGCGGCGGTCGCGGCCCGGATCTTTGCGTCTGCCTCTAGTTTAGCCCGTCTCCGCCTGGTTTTCCCAGGCTTTTCAACTGGATACCCCGCCTTCCTGAACCCTTTTTTCGACTTGGCGCAACCTTGGGGCCGATCGGCGCCGCCGGACGCTGCGGTTCACGACCCGCTGCGGCGTCGTGATTGGTCGTTCCGTCGCCATTCGGCCTGGTCGCCGATGGCGTGGCCGCGGCCTGTTTGTCGCTACGACGTGACGTCGGCTTGGCGTCGGCAGATGCGGCCGCGGGTGCAGATCTGGCAGCGGTCTCTGGCTTGGCCGCGGCCCGCCTTGCCGGTGCCTTTTTCGCGGGACGCCTGTCCGCCGCCGTTTTCTTGGTCACCGCTTTCTTGGTCGCCGCTTTCTTGCTCGCCGCTTTCGTGGTCGTCGCCTTCTTGGTCGTCGTCTTCTTGGTCGCCGCTGGCTTGGTCGGCGCTTTGTTGGTCGCGGTTCTGTTGGTCGCCGCGGTCTTCGTCGCCGTCGCTTTCTTCGCCGCGGGCCTGCTCGCTGTGGTCTTCGCGTCGGCGGCAGCCTTTTGCGGCCGGTCGGCGTGCGCCGGCGTGCCGCTGTCCGCCGCGGGCGCGGGTACCACCGTGCGGGCCGCGGCGACCGCGGCGACGTCGGCGTCGTCCGGGCGCGCGCTGGCCGGCTGGTTGGCGACGACCGCGGCGCCACCCTCTGCCGACGCCGTTGTCGGCGCCGCGGCTGACGCGGGCCGCGCAGCCGCCGGCCGGCGGCGCCGCGCTCGCAGCATCCCGGTCACCCAACTGACCAGCGCGACGACCGCGCCGATAGTCGTGAACAGCACGCTCGCGAAACCGCCCCAGGCGCGCACCCACAGCGGATCGGCGGCCTTCGGCCCGCCGCCACCCTGCGGGCCGCCGGGACCGCCGTCGGGGCCGCCGTCCGGCTCGTGGCCGGGCCTGAATTTGCGGCACTTGGTGCCGGCCACCGCGCACAGCGAATCCGCCGCGGCAACACAGCCGAGCGGGATCACGACCAGCGTCAGCAGCGTCGATACCAGCACGCCGGACGCCAGCGAGATGGCCATGCCCTGGAAGATCGGGTCGAAGAAGATGACCGACGACCCGGCGACCAGCGCCAGCGCGGTGATCAGGATCGGACGGGTTCGCGTCTTGCACGACGTGATCACGGCGTCGACCACCGAGTCACCCTCCTGGATCCGATGCACCGAGAAGTCGACCAGCAGGATCGAGTTGCGCACGATGATGCCGGCCAGCGCGATCCAGCCGATCATCGACGTCGCCGTGAACTCGCCGCCCCAGCCCATCTGGAAGAACAGCGTGTGTGCCGGGATGATGCCGAGCAGCGTCAGCGGTATCGGTGCCATGATCAACGCCGGGATGCGGAAATTGCCGAACTCCCAGACCACGAGGATGTAGATCAGCACCAGCGCGGCGCCGAAGGCGATGCCCATGTCGCGGAAGGTCTCGTAGGTGACCGTCCACTCGCCGGCCCATTCGATCGACGACAACGCGTCGTTCGGCGGCGGCCCGGTGTAGTAGATGTGGTCGCACAGGTAGACGCCGTCCGGCGTCTGGCAGCCGACTTCCTTGAGCTTGTCCTCGACCTGGAGCATGCCGTAGATCGGCGCCGCGAGGCGACCGCCGACGTCGGCCACGACGTATTCGACCGGCCGCAGATCCTTGTGATAGATGATGTGCGCCTCGGTACGCCGCTCGAACGTGCCCAGTTCGCGCAGCGGCACACCGGCGCCGGTCTGCGGCGACTGCACGAGGATGTCGCCGAGGCGGTTGATCTGCGAGCGTTCGGCGAGCGGCACCTGGATGACGATGTTGATCGGTTCATGGCCGGCGCGCTGCTTGACGTCGCCGAGCACCGCGCCACCGAGCGCCATTGCCAGCTCGTCGTTGATCGCGGCCACAGTGATACCGCGACGCTGCGCCTTCTCCTGGTCGACCTCAAAATGCCAGTAGTCGTACGGCTCGCGCATGTAGTTGTCGACATCGCGCAGGCTCTCGGTCTGTGCAAACACCTCGGTCAGGTCGCGTGCGACCTGGCGGCGGGTCTCTGGATCCGGACCGTGCACCTCGGCGACGACGGACTGCAATACCGGCGGGCCCGGTGGCATCTCGACGACGGCGAAGCGCGCGCGCGTGCCGTCGACCAGCTCGGTGACCTGCGCGCGCGCATCCACCGCGATCTCGTGGCTCGAGCGGTCACGCTGGGTCTTGTTGAGCAGCTGGATCTGCACCTCGGCCTGCCACGGCGACTGCCGCAGGTAGTAGTGGCGCACCATGCCGTTGAAATCGAACGGCCGCGCGGTACCGACGTAGATCTGCGCGGCCGTGACCTCGGGCATCTGCCGCAAGCGCTCGGCGATCACGTGCGCCATGTTGCCGGTGTCGGCCAGCGGCGTGCCCTCGGGCATGTCGAGCACGACCGCGAACTCGGGCTTGTTGTCGAGCGGCAGCATCTTGACCGCCACCCATTTGAAGTAGAAGAACGAGCACATCAGGATCAGCGTGCCCCACATCGCCAGCTTGAACAGGCGCGCCTTGCTGCGATGCGTGATCATCGGCATCAGCACGCGCCGGTACAGCCGCTCGAGCCACTCGGCCTCCTTGTGCTCGCGCTTTTCGGCGCTCTGCAGGTATTCCATCGACGGCCGGAACATGCCGTGGATCGCGAACCACGGCGTGAACACGAACGCGGCGAACAGCGAGATGCCCATCGCCACCGAGCCGAGCACCGGGATCGGCAGCATGTACGGCCCCATCATGCCGGTCACCGCACCCATCGGCAGCAGCGCGCCGATGACGGTGAGGGTCGCGAGGATCGTCGGGTTGCCGACCTCGCGGACCGCGTCCACCGCGGTCGCCATGTCGGTCTGGCCCTCTTCGAGCCAGCGTCGATAGATGTTCTCGACGACGACGATCGCATCGTCGACCAGGATACCGATAGAGAAAATCAGCGCGAACAGCGACACGCGGTCGATCGTGAAGTCGAGCAGCATCGCGCACAGTATCGTGAACAGCAGCACGACCGGCACGACGAACAGCACGACGAACGCCGGCTTCAGCGCGCGGAACGCGATCCAGACCAAAAAGAACACGAACATCGTCGCGATGAACAGCTTGAAGATCAGGTCGTTGACCTTCTGCTGCGCGGTCTGGCCGTAGTTGCGCGTGATGCTGACATTGATGTCGTTGGGGATCAGGTCGCCGCGCAGGGTCTCGACGCGGTCGATGATCGCCTCGGCGACCGAGACGCCGTTGGTGCCCTTCTTCTTCGCGACCGCGATCGTCACCGCCGGCACGCTGACCGCGCGGTCGGGATCCTCGGCCGCGGCACCGGTGTAGTAGGCGACCGTCTGCGACGCGTCTTCCGGACCCTGGCGCACGTCGGCGACATCCGACACATAGACCGGCACGCCGTTGTGGCTGCCCACCTGTAGCCGGTTGATGTCGTCGACCGTGACCAGGAAGGCGCCGGACACGACCATCATGTGCGAGCCGCCCGACTCGACGCCGCCCATCTCCTGCTCGACGTTGGAGCGTTTGATCGCGCCGGCGACCTGGGCGAGGCTCAGTCCGTAGCCGGCGAGCCGCTCCGGGTACACCTCGACGGTGATCTGTTCGGCGCGTCCGCCGACGACGAAGCTGTTGCCGGTCTCCGGGATCTCCTTGATGTGCTGCAGGACCGACTGGGCGAGCCGGCGCAGCTGCGAATCGTCGACGTCGGGGATGCCGTCCCCGTTGTAGTCCTTCTCCGACCACAGCGTGAGGTTGACGATCGGCACGTCGTCGATGCCCTTGGCCTTGACCAGCGGCGGCGTGACCCCCGGCGGGATGCGGTCCATGTTGGACTCGAGCTTGTCGTTGACCTTGACCAGCGAGTTCTCCATCTCCTCGCCGACGTCGAACTGGACGGTGACGATGCCCATGCCGCGCTTGCTCGCGGAATAGACGTGGTCGACGCCCTGGATCTCGTACATGATGCGTTCGAGCGGCTGCACCGCGAGCGACGCGACCTGCTCGGGCTCGGCACCCGGGTACTGGACGATCAGGTCGACCATCGGCACCGAGATCTGCGGGTCTTCCTGGCGCGGCGTTGCCATCAGTCCGAGGATGCCGAGCATCAGCATCGCCAGATACAACAACGGCGACAGCGGCGAGTTGATGAAGAACTTCGCCATGTTCCCGGCCATGCCGAGATCGGCGTGCGGCTGCTGCCCCGGTTCCCCCCCGTCGGGCGGACGCTGCTCGAGATCGCTCATGCGTTTCTTTTAATCCGTTGTCTGGTACTGCACGGCGACGGCCCCACCGGCCACGCCGCTCATGGATTGCCGCAGCGCCCTATTCGCCGCGGCTCCTGGTCATGATGTCCGGCCCCGGGTTCGGGTACACACGGTCGCCCGGCGCAATGCCGGACAGGACCATGGTCATGCCGTTGTCGAGGCGCTTGCCCTGACGAATCATGCGCAGTTCCGGCGCGCCGGCTTCGTTCTGGATGTACACCACCGGCAGGCTGCCACGGTAGCGGATCGCGGTGCTGGGAATGACCGGCAGCTGGCTCTTGGCCGGACCGGTCGTATCCGGGATCAGCACCTTCGCGTACATGCCCGGCTTGGAGACGCCCTGCGGGATGTCGAACTTGACCTTGATCGTGTGCCGCTGCACGTCGGCCATCGGAAACACCTGGGCGACGCGGACCGCGACCGGTTCCGGGTGGTCGTCGAAGGTCGCCGCGTTCTGCAGCACCATCATCGGCTCCAGGCCCTGGGCGAGACGTGCCGGCACGTCGACGTCGATCTGCAACCAGGTCACGTCGGAGAACTTCAGCATCGGCTGGCCGGGCTGCACGGTGTCGCCCTCCTCGACGAACTTCTCGACGATCACGCCGTCGAACGGCGCCAGGCTCTTGGCGTCGCGCAGCTTCGCGTCGATCGCGCGGATCTCGGACTGGGCACGGAACATCGCGCTGCGTGCCTGCTCCATGCGGGTGCTCGACGCATAGAGATCGGCGCTACGTTCGGCGCCGCGGTCGCGCTGGCCGAAGAAGTCCTCGGCCGGCCGCGTGAACATCTGGTCGAACAGGTTGGGGATCGCCATACCGCCGGGTGCGTTCGACGACTGCGGCGACCACAGCTCGCGCGAGTACTGCACGCCGGCATTGCGCAACTCCGCATCGGCGGCCGCCAGCTGCGCATAGGCGGCGCTGCGCTTGGCGAGCAGTTCGTCTTCGTCGAGCGCGACCAGGGTCGTACCGGATTCGAATGCCTCACCCTCGATGCCGGCGATGAACTTGACCCGCCCCGGCAGCTGCGCCGCCAGCGTCACCTCTTTGAACGGCACGACGTTGCCACTGACGACCACGGTTGGCGTCTCGGAAGACTCCTTGACGACGAAGATGTCGGCGTACTCGGAGGCCTGCACGGTCGCGGAGACCGCCAGCCCGAGTGCGGCAGCCGTGACGGTTACGATCAGATTGTTACGCATTCTGCTCTCTGAAGACTGGTTGGTGGCGGCGACGCACCGGCCACGGCGGCCGCGGGGAGCGCCAGGATCACCGGCCGGCCCCGCACTGTCGGGGTGGCATTGCGGGGCCCTGGTCGTGGTCATCACCGGTGCTGGCCGGTGATACGCCGTCCGAAAGGGTCGAGGTGGAACGCCGGAGGGGATCGAGAAAGTTGTTCAAAACCGGCAGCAACCCTCTGAACAAACACAAGAAACCATCTCTCAATCCTGCCTCTTTCTGTCCCTGGAGACAGGCGCGCCGAACCTCGCTGATTGGCGCAATTATCCGTCAGGCGGCAAAGCAATTGCAATCCGTGGGATCCCCGGCCGCGGGCGATGCGTCGGCGACAGCGCCGGCCGCGTCGACGTGGCCCGGCCGCCGCCCGGGCCGACCGGCGAACGCGGCACTGCGCAGACGGTCGGGCGCGGGTTACCATGCGCGAAACAACCGCTGAGGACGAGGAGAAAACTGAACATGCGCGGCGCAGGCCCAGTCATCGAGACCCGTCTCAAACACCTCGAAGCCCACCTGGAACAGGAAAACCCGGTCCTGCTGACGACCGTGCAGAGTTTTCGCGCCCTCGACGGCATCGCCTACCGGATGGGCCTGTTCAGCCCGGAGCAGTCCTTCGCGACCCAGATTCCGTGGTGGCCATTGATCTCCGTGCTCGGCACGTTCTCGGCCGGCAAGTCGACCTTCATCAACGACTACCTGGGCATGAGACTGCAGCGCAGCGGCAACCAGGCCGTCGACGACAAGTTCACGGTGCTGTGTTTCAGCAGCCAGTCGACGACCCATGCCCTGCCCGGCCAGGCCCTCGACTCCGACCCGCGATTCCCGTTCTACAAGATCAGCAGCGAGATCGAGAAGGTCGCCGCCGGCGAAGGCTCGCGCATCGACGCCTATCTGCAGCTGAAGACCAGCGCCAGCCCGGCCCTGCGCGGCAAGATCCTGATCGACTCGCCTGGGTTCGACGCCGATGCCCAACGCACGTCGACGCTGCGCATCACCGATCACATCATCGACCTGTCCGACCTCGTGCTGGTGTTCTTCGACGCCCGCCACCCCGAGCCGGGCGCGATGCGCGACACGCTGGATCACCTGGTCAGCAAGACCATCAGCCGTCAGGACTCGGGCAAGTTCCTGTACATCCTCAACCAGATCGATACCACGGCGCGCGAGGACAACCCCGAGGAGGTCGTCGCCGCGTGGCAGCGCGCGCTCGGCGAACGCGGCCTGACCGCCGGTCGCTTCTTCACGATCTACAACGAGGAGGCCGCCAACCCGATACCCGACGACGCGCTGCGCCGCCGCTTCCAGTCGAAGCGCGACACCGATCTCGCCGACATCCACGAGCGCATGGAGCAGGTCGAGATCGAACGTGCCTACCGCATCGTCGGTTCGCTCGAGAAGACCGCGCGCGGATTCGAGGAGACCACGGTACCGGCGCTGCAGCAGCTGCTCGATCGCTGGCGCAAGCGCAGCCTCCTCGGCGACGCCGTCGCCGCAATCGCGCTGCTCGCCGCGTTCTTCGGCATCACGATGCAGCTCGGCCAGTGGCAGGGCACGCGACTCACTGCGGGATGGTGGGAGACGCTCAGCGCGACACCGCTGCGCCTGTACCTCGCCGCGCTCGGCGCCTACCTGGTCTGGCTGCTGGTGCATTTCGGCGTGCGCCGACTGGCCGCCAGCTCGCTGCTCGGCGCCGCCGACCGCGTCGGTCGCCAGCTCGGCATCCGCGGCAGCCTCAAGGAGGCCTTCCGTATCAACACCAAGCCGTGGCGCAGCATCTTCGCGCGCCACCCGGCCGGCTGGTCGCGGCGCAGCCGGCGCCATGTCCAGAAGGTCCTCGAAGACGCCGACCGCTACGTCCAGGATCTCAACGACCGCTTCACCGATCCGTCCGGCAATCCACCGATCGAGCTAACGAACCGGGCCAGCGACGCCAGCCCGCCGGCCGACGTCGGCGACCCACCGCGGGCGGCCGCCGCCGACTGACAGCCGCGCGCATGCCGCGCATCGGCATCGACCTCGGCGGCACCAAGATCGAAGGCATCGTCCTGGCCGACGACGGCACTGCCAGCGCGCGCCAGCGCGTCGCGACGCCGGCCGGGCGCTACGACGCGACGCTGGACGCCGTCGTCGCGCTGGTCGGCGAACTCGAGCGCCACTGCGGCCAGACCTGCAGCGTCGGCGTCGGCACGCCGGGCGCGCTGTCACCGACCAGCGGACGCCTGCGCAACGCCAATTCCACGTGCCTGAACGGCAGCACGCTCGACCGCGATCTCAGTGACCGTCTCGATCGTCCCGTGCGCATCGCCAACGATGCCAACTGCTTTGCGCTGTCCGAGGCCCGGGACGGCGCCGGCAGGGACGCGGCCGTCGTGTTCGGCGTGATCCTCGGCACCGGCACCGGTGGCGGTGTCGTCGTCGACGGCCGCGCGCTGGTCGGCGGCAATGCGGTCGCCGGCGAATGGGGACACAATCCGCTGCCCTGGCCGCTCGACGACGAACGCCCGGGACCGCCGTGCTACTGCGGCAAGCGCGGCTGTATCGAGACCTTCCTGTCGGGCCCGGGCCTGCTCAACGACTACGACGGTGCGGCCGCTGCCGACTCGGCGCAGGCCGTGGCCGCGCTCGCCGCCGCCGGCGATGCGCCGGCCGAGGCCTGCCTGCGGCGCTACGAAGACCGCCTGGCGCGTGCGCTCGCGAGCGTCATCAACGTGCTCGATCCCGACGTCATCGTGCTCGGCGGCGGCCTGTCGAACCTGGCACGCCTGTATACCAACGTGCCGCGGCACTGGTCGCGCTACGTGTTCTCGGATGCCGTCGGCACCCGTCTGCTGCCGCCCGTTCACGGCGACAGCAGCGGCGTTCGCGGGGCAGCGTGGCTGTGGCCAGCGCGCACGGGCTGAGTACGCGATCAGGCGTGCAGGGTGCCGGCCAGTGCCTGCAGCGCGTCGTAGTTGGCAAGCAGCGCCGACGAGCGGTACTCGCAGTAGGCATCGTCGACACCGACGACCCGCAGCGTGTCGTCACGCCCGTCGGCGGCATTGTCTATCCAGCGCCGCGCGGCCGACAGCAGATGGGCCATCGGCGACAGCGACCCGACGTCGTCGGCCGCACCCAGCTGTTCGATGCTGTCGCCGACCACTGCGGGCAGTTCCCAGTGCCGCGCGAGCAACGCACCGGCGGCCCAGCGGTCGGTGCCGAGCGCTGCGCGCTCGACGTCGGCAACGTTGCGCCCGGGCCCGGGGTGCTCGGCGAGCTGCGTCAACACCGCGTTCATGTCGCGCGGCCGCGCGTGCACGAGCGCCAGCTCGCCGATGTTGTGCAACAGTCCGGCGAGATATGCCGCATCGGCATCGGGCTTGTCGGGCAGTGTCGCGGCGCGCGCCAGGCCGCCCGCGAGTTCCGCCGTGCCGAGGGCGACGATCCAGTAGCGCGTCGCATCGAACGCCGGGCAGCGCGACACGTCGAGCGCACCGTTGAGCGCGATGCCGAACGCTAGGTTGCAGACCATGCGCAGCCCGAGTACCTGGACGATCGCCTGCTTGACCGTGAGCACCGGTTGGCGTGACGCGTAGTACGCCGAGTTCGCGATACCGAGCACCTTGGCAGTCAGCGCCGGGTCCTGCGCGATAGTCGCCGACAGGTGATCGACATCGACGTCCGGGTCGATCGCCATGACCAACAGGCGGCGCGCCGTCGCCGGCATCGGCGGCAGCGTCTCGATCGCAATCAGTTCCTCGTACACGCGTCTGGTTTCTCGCTGCGAAGGCCCGGGCGCCGGGCGAACGGGTCCGGACTCGTAGACTGGAGCGGCACACGCCGGGCATTCTTGACCCCTGCACCCGGGGATCGTGACCTGGGCACAATGCCCTGCTAGAACAAGGGTTTCTGTGCAGCCCGGTTGACAAGGTGTACAGGACACACTATGTTGATCGTGTATCAACGACACTTAGGTCAGCATGAGAGCGCCGAACGAGACCTTCAGCTACCCCTACCCGCACCCGGCGGTGACCACCGACGTCGTCGTGTTCACGATTCGCGACGGCCGCCTGAGCATCCTGCTGGTCGAGCGCGCCAACCCGCCGTTCGCGGGCAACTGGGCATTGCCCGGCGGCTTTCTCGACATCGGCGAGGACCTCGATGCCTGCGCCGCGCGCGAGCTCGAGGAGGAGACCGGCATCAGCGGGCTGTACCTCGAACAGCTGTACACCTTCGGCGCGACCCATCGCGACCCGCGCGAGCGCGTTATCAGCGTCACCTATTACGCGCTGGTGCCGCTCGACGCGCTGGCGACGCCGCGCGCCGCAAGCGACGCCGCCGCCGTCGGCTGGCACGCGTTCGACGCGCTACCGCCGCTGGCGTTCGACCACGCCGAGATCGTGCAGATGGCGCACCGGCGGCTGGTCGCCAAACTCGACTACTCGACGATCGCGTTCGGCTTCATGCCGAAGACCTTCACGCTCAGCGAGCTGCAGGGCGTCTACGAGATCCTGCTGCACCAGGCGCTGGACAAGCGCAATTTCCGCAAGCGCATGCTGTCGCTCGACCTCGTCGAGGAGACCGGCAAGCTGCGGCGCAACGGCAAACACCGACCGGCGCGTGAGTACCGTGTCAAGCATCCCGAACGGGTGGAGATCATCAAATGAACACGCAGGCGATCGAATTCCGCACCCCGGTGCCGCGGGTCAAGGTGCCGGCACACCCGGTCTGGCCGACGCTCAGTGCGCAAGACAAGGATGCACTCAAACAGCGCATCGCGGACCTGTTGCGCGCGCAAAACGCCGTGCTGGTCGCTCACTACTACGTCGACGGCGACCTGCAGGAGCTCGCCGAGGCGACCGGCGGCTGTGTCGCCGACTCGCTCGAGATGGCGCGCTACGGCACGACCAGCGACGCCGACACCCTGGTCGTCTGCGGCGTGCGCTTCATGGGCGAGACGGCGAAGATCCTGAATCCCGAGAAACGCGTGCTGATGCCCGACCTCGGCGCGACCTGCTCGCTCGACGAGGGCTGCCCCGCCGAGCTGTTCAGCGCGTTCTGCGACGCCCACCCGGACCGCACGGTGGTCGTCTACGCGAACACCAGCGCCGAGGTAAAGGCGCGCGCCGACTGGACGGTCACGTCGGGCATAGCACTGCCAATCGTCGAGCACCTGCACGCACGCGGCGAGAAGATCCTGTGGGCGCCGGACAAGCACCTCGGCCACTACATCCAGCAGCAGACCGGTGCCGACATGCTGCTGTGGGACGGCAGCTGCGTGGTCCACGAGGAGTTCAAGGGCTTCGCGCTCGAGCGCCTGAAACGCCTGCACCCGGACGCGGCGATCCTGGTGCACCCGGAATCGCCGCAGGATGTGCTCGACCAGGCCGACGTCGTCGGCTCGACGACCGCGCTGATCAAGGCCGTGACCCAGTTGCCGAACGACGAGTTCATCGTCGCCACCGACGACGGCATCTTCTGGAAGATGCACCAGCTCGCGCCCGGCAAGAAGCTGATCTCGGCGCCGACCGCCGGTGCCGGCGCGACTTGCGAATCCTGCGCGCATTGCCCGTGGATGGCGATGAACGCGCTGCAAAACCTGGAACAGGTGCTGATCAAAGGCCACAATGCCATCGAGGTCGACCCGGGCATCCGCGTGGATGCCGTGCAGTCGATCCAGCGCATGCTCGACTTCGCCGCCGAACGCGGCATCAGCGGCGCATTGCCCGGCAACTAGAGGAGACGCCATGTTCGCCACTGCCAAGATCGGACGCTCACTCAACAAGGAGGCTTACAAGGCAGAGGTCGAAGAGCTCCGCACCGAGCTGCTCGAGGCGCAGATCGCGCTGCAGGAACGCGGCATCCCGGTCTACGTGATCATCGCCGGCATCGAGGCCGCGGGCAAAGGCGAGGTCGTCAACCGGCTCGACGAGTGGCTCGACGCCCGCGGCGTCAACGTCTATGCATTCTGGGACGAGACCGACGAGGAGCGCTCGCGCCCGCGTGCCTGGCGTTTCTGGCGCGCAATGCCGGGCCGCGGCCAGATCGGTATCTTCTTTGGCGGCTGGTACCAGAAGCCGATCGAGGAGTACTTTCGCGGCGACTGGGACGAGGCAGACATCGACCAGTGCATGCGCGGCATCCGCGAACTCGAGCGCATGCTGATCGGCGACGGCGCTGTCATCGTCAAGTGCTGGTACCACTTTGACGAGGACGTGCAGCGGCGCCGACTCAAATCTCTGGCGCGCAGCGATCGCAGCCGTTGGAAGATGCTGCCGAAGAAATCCAAGTTCAGCGAACAGTACAAGCGGTTCGAGATGGTCGCCGACCGCGTGCTGCGGGCCACCGACATCGGTCGCGCGCCGTGGCACATCGTCGAGGCCACCGACCACCGTTACCGCGACCTGACGACCGGGCGTATCCTGTTGCGCGAGATGCAGGACGCGCTGGTCCAGCAGCCGCACGACGACCGTCGACTCGACGATTCCCCGTCCGGCAGCAATGGCGACATGCTGCCGCGCGCACCGGAGGCACGCATCACGCTGCTCGATCGCGTCGACCTGACCCAGACCATCGAGCGTGACGACTATCGCAAGCGCCTCAAGGCCCTGCAGAACGAGCTCAACGAGCTGGCATGGCGGGCCTACGCCAAGAACATATCGACGGTGCTGGTGTTCGAGGGCGTCGACGCCGCCGGCAAGGGCGGCGCGATCCGCCGTGTCACGCAGGCGGTCGACTCACGTCTGCGCGAAGTCATCCCAATCGCCGCACCGACCGACGAAGAGAAGGCCCATCACTATCTGTGGCGGTTCTGGCGGCATATCCCGCGCGCCGGGCGCATGACCGTGTTCGACCGCTCGTGGTACGGCCGCGTGCTGGTCGAACGTGTCGAGGGCTTCACCAGCCACGCGAACTGGTCGCGCGCCTATCTCGAGATCAACGACTTCGAGGAACAGCTGACCCGTTCCGGCGTCATCGTGCAGAAGTTCTGGTTGCAGATCAGCAAGGACGAGCAACTCGCCCGTTTCAAGGCGCGCGAGGACACCCCGTACAAACGCTACAAGATCACCGACGAAGACTGGCGCAATCGCGAAAAGTGGGATGACTATCGCGGGGCGGTCAACGAGATGTTGGCGCGCACCAGCGCGCTGAACGCGCCATGGAACCTGATTGCCGGAAACGACAAACGCTTTGCCCGCATCCAGGTCCTCGAAGTCGTCACCGACGCGATGCGCCGGGCGCTCAAAGAGAACGACAAGGAGTAGTCTGCATGCGGCTTGACCGGCGCAACGTCAACGCTTTGTCGATCTGACATCACGGTGGTTGGCATCGGTCTTTGCCGAAAACCGGAGGTTGCGTTATCGCCCCGGCGCTGCGCTGAACGTATAGCTACGCTCGGCCGCTCGGCGTGGCAGGGCTTCGACGTGAGCGATAGCAACGTCTGTGATTTACGCTCCAGGCCGGCGCTGCAACGGCGGCGACAGCCGCGAGATCTGTCCATCCTTGCGGCACATGCCGGCTAGACCGGCGCCGGCGCCGATGCTCGATCACGCAACGCTGAAGCTGGTCCATCAGGGCTCGGTACTGTTGTCAATCACCGGCTTTGTCGGGCGCGGCGCGCTGATGCTGCTGCGCTCGACGCTGCTGAAGCGGCGCTGGATGCGGACCTGGCCGCACGTCATCGATACGGTACTGCTGGGCAGCGGGGTCTGGATGGCCGTCAATCTGCAG